>Ga0208458_1000471_pt1 | contig 42864 bp, 35 predicted proteins | sample AD_UKC085_MetaG_FD_184432 | JGI IMG/M metagenome (GOLD analysis project Ga0208458, IMG submission 184432) | Active sludge microbial communities of municipal wastewater-treating anaerobic digesters from USA - AD_UKC085_MetaG (SPAdes) (version 2) | ecosystem: Engineered > Bioreactor > Anaerobic >... | reverse complement strand
CATTAAATCAGTAATGGAATTGTTGGGTAGGGACACTGAGGAATAAACTGTCAAATTATCAATGTTGGTAGTAGTAGCGTTTAAGACTGTTAAGCGGGCGGCCGGTGATAATAATTCCGTCCCAATAATTAAATCAGTCCCGATCTTAGCGCTGCCATTAACCTCAAATTTAACATTAGAAGTGGTGGCGGCCGCGCCAACAACAATTGAGTAATCACCAGTTAAATCCGGATAACCGATTAAACCATTAGAACTGGTCGCCCACCACGAACCAGCGCTGCTGCCACTGGCCGCCGGCCAAGTATTGCGATAGACTCCGCCAAGAGTGATGCCGTCATAAGCTATCAAATTATCCACCCTGGTAGTCGAAGCATTTAAGTTGGATAAACGCGAATCATTACTGTTGAATAATTCACCATTGACAGTCAGGTTGCCACTCCAAGTAGTGGTAGCATACCAATCAGTGAGCGCCAAGTAAGTAGAGGAAGCCACTGGATAAGAGAGGTAGCCGGCCGTAGCGTGATTACCCCAAGAGAAAGCAGTGGCGGCATTAGAGAAGTAGGTTTGGATAGTGGTGGAAGCGTCAAGGTAGTCACCCGTGTCAGCGTTAGTGTAATGGGCCAAGTCAGAGATCTGGCTCTCGGTAATGGACAAACTAGGCAAAGAGGCAATATTAGCGTGAGTGGTAGTTGAGAACCAATTGGCTAATGATAAGTAATTGGAGGCAGTGATATTATCGGCCACCATTAAATCAGTAATGGCATTGTTGGGTAGGGACACGGAGGAATAAACTGTCAAGTTATCAATGTTGGTAGTAGTGGCGTTTAAGACTGTTAAGCGGGCGGCGGGAGCGAATAGTTCATCACTTACAGTCAGGTTGCCGGCCCAAGTGGTGGTGGCAATCAACAAATTATCAAAATTGTAACTAAAATATTTCCATGATGAAGTGGAATTGAAAGCGCTGTCCCAAGCCGAACTGAAGCCGACACCGGAAATGATGCCGGCAAAAGTGGCCGGTCCGGTGACATAAAGGGAATCACTGGTAGTAACGCTGTTGAGCGTCATACCAGCGCTGCTATCCAAGGCCAATAGCTGATTGGCGGTCGCAGTGGTGGTAGCGTGAATGCCGTCAACCATATCGCTATTAAAAGAATAGGGCGAAGCCGTCAGTCGTTTTCGAGGCGAAAACACCTCGTCAAAATTACCGTCAGCGTCATCATCAAACCTGATCTGCAAATAAAGATTGTCGCTGTTAAAAATAGAGGCGGTCAGAGTACTGGAGGTGCCCAAAGTCACTGAAAAGATGCCCTCGTTAACGGTCACCTGTCCGGCTGTGGAAGTGCTGCTCCAAGTCTCGCTCCAGAGCATCGCGCCGCTACCCAAGCTGTCATACAGTTCAAAAATAAAATTATAATTGCCATCAGTCAGCGCTGTGCCGGCACTGTCGGCGATTTTGCCCTGATAATTAAGCTGGGGATTAATCCCGACGGCGGCCCGGGTGGCAGAAAGCTTCAACCCGAATGGGTCAATAATATCAAACACCACCCAGGCCGCAGTTAATATTAAAGGCACGACAAGGATAAAACTACAGACTGATAATCTGCTTAGTAGTCGCCATTTCTTCAATTGTTGATTGTCACCTAACATTGATATGTTAATTAATCAATTTTTAAACGACCCCCGTCCAGTTTCATCCGCCCCCCATCAATTTTGACGCGAGTAATAACTTCATAACTGACTTCTAAATAAGGGTCCTGAGAAAAACCGGCTGCTTCACTGGAATAAATAACGATTCCCGTACTTAAATACTTGCCCTGCTCAACTGGCAAATCTAAAACATCATGCCCCTCGCGCAAGCCCAATTGAGTATAACCGGTTGGGGAAATCCAATTTTTACCCACACTATTTAAATTAAAAGTTAAATATTGATCAGCGCTAATAGAAGTAATGTCTTTTCTTTCTGAAACATCAATACCTTCGATTGGATTATCAACGGCGCCGCATTGGAGATGATCAGCTGCAACCAAAGCAGTGGGCGAGGCTTGAGAAGTTTGGACCACTGTAACAAAATCATTACCGTCATTGTCATGATCATATACATAAATAGGGTAAACATTTACACTGGCCGATAAAGCTCGACTATTGTCAGGTAATCCGCTGGTATCAAACGGTAAAAAACCCCTAAAAATACTAAAATAACAATCATTGACTTCATCATACTGTGATTGAATGTGTATCGAATCACCAGTATAATTAAATGTGCCGGAATGATCATGAACACTATCCCAACCACTGCAGTCACCCTGTGTATACCCATCCCCGGCGCCGGCATAATAAGTGGCGGCAAATGCCGGCCGGCCAAAAATAGTTTTGACCTGGTCTAAAATAGTGGCTTTGGTTTGAAGCAAAAAAGCCGTTTTAGTGGTGGTGGCAGTTTCTATCTGATACCAGTCACTGCCGCGCTGATAAAACTGATCGCCACTATAAAACTTCCCGACATAAACAGTTTTGTCCGCGGTCGCTTCCTGGATAAATGCTTGGGAATTATTAGTTCGGCGCGACAAATCTTCCGGCCAACCTTGATAAGTTTGTGGCGGAACTACTTGGTCAGAAACATAAGTGTATTTAATAATTGACTCATTACCGACTGCCTTATCCGAATAATCAGTGTAACGAAGAATCTTGTCCGGCGACGCTTGGAGCCGCTGATTTATGGGCAATTGATTAACAGCGACAACTTGCTTGTTTTCTTGATAAAAAATGATCATTAACAACACCCCAATCGCCACGCCCAGCCCGGCGACTAGGATTAACCGGCTATTACTGATTAACCGCTGAAATTTTGATACTTTTTTCATATTTTAATGGCTTTTTTTGCTTATGCGCCGACCATAAACAAAACGAATAAAATCGCGCTCAAAAATTCGGTAAGTTCTTCGACCGACCAAACTTACCGGCAATTCGCCAGAATCTATCCAACGATAAACTGTCTTGCGGGAAACCCCAAGACGTCTAGCCACCTGTTCCATTGTTAGCAGATCATAATCTGCCATATTTTGGTCAAATATTTATCCACAAGAAGTTGTGAATTCATCTTTATTATATCAAAAAATGTCTGCCTACGTCAATTTATAATACCTAATTTATTCTTATTTCTATTTATAATCTCTTATTTATTCTTATTTCTATTTATAATCTCTTATTTATTCTTATTTCTATTTATGTCCTATTAAGTCTCATATATTAACAAAGTATAATCTAAATTTAGCTATTTTTTATAAAATTAAAAACCTACCTATTTATCAACCCCTTATTTAGCCCGAAAAAGACCATTTATACCCACCCCCTATCAAATCCTGCCCACCAATTTTAACAACGCTATTTTTTCCCACTAAAAAAAGCGGGGTTTTCCCGCTTTTTTTATAAATCCTCACTTATTGATCAGTCGGCGATAACCGACTATTTATTTTTTTCGCGCTTTATGAAAGCCGGTGCCAGCCGGTATTAATCGGCCAATAATAATATTTTCTTTGAGACCTGATAAATCATCAGTTTTGCCGGTCATAGCGGCGTCAATTAAAACCTTGGCAGTTTCCTGAAACGAAGCCGCCGCCAACCAGCTCCTGGTAGACAAAGACACTTTTGTGATGCCCAGTAATAATCGTTCAAATTCGGCCAATTGTTTTTTGTCTTTTTTGAGCTGTCGATTAGCCTCCATCACATCAACATATTCTACTACCTCACCGGGCATAAAATCACTGTCGCCGGATTCCTTAATATAAACCTTGGAAAAAATCTGACGGACGATTACCTCCACATGTTTGTCGTTAAGTTTTTGACCCTGCGAGGAATAAATATGCTGAATTTCCCGCATGATATATTTCTGGGTAAACTCTTGACCCTTAAGACGATAAATTTGATGCAAATCCAGACTGCCTTCAGTTAGTTGGTCGCCGATTTCCACTTTATCACCATCTTTAATCATTAATGATCGAACGCTAGGTACGATAAATTCTTTAACCGCCAATTCCTGACCAATCAACAAAACGCCATCTTTTTCGATTTTGACCTGGCCGTCAATATTGCTAACGGCTTTTTCCTCGTTGCCGACAGTAAACAACACCTGGCCGACTTTCACTGCCTGGCCGTCTTTCACCGCCAGCTTGACCTCCTGTTTGCCACCGGGAAAATTGATTTTATTTTTAGCTTCCTGGTCATAAGCAATCTCCAGTATCCGTTGTTTGCCTGAAGTAGTAATTGTTTTGCCCGACTGGTCTTTGATTTCGCGCTTGCCTTCTTTAATGTGGGCCACTCCGGCCACATCGGCCACAATCGCCTTGATCTTGGGGGAACGCGCCTCAAAAATTTCCTCAACTCGCGGCAAACCCTGAGTAATATCGCCTTCCGAGGCCACGCCACCAGTATGGAAAGTTCTCATCGTCAATTGAGTGCCAGGTTCGCCGACGCTTTGGGCGGCAATAATGCCGACCGCTGTGCCGATTTTGACCGGCTGATTATAAGCCAAATCATAGCCATAACATTTTTGACAAACCCCTCTGATATTCTTACAAGTCAAAGCCGACCGAATCACCGCCTGAGCGATATCCGCTTCTTTTAATTTTTGACCAACCTCTTCGGTAATAATTTCTCCGGCCGCAACCAGTACTTTGCCATTTTTAGGATGGGTAATATCCTGAGCGGCATACCGGCCAATAATTCGGTCAACCAAATTCTCACCCATAATCTCGCTTTCCTCCTTAGTAACCAATAGGCCCTCTTTGTCTTTACAATCTTCCGCGTTAACCACCATATCTTGAGCCACATCAACCAACCGCCTGGTCAAATAACCGGCCGAGGAAGTTCTGAGCGCCGTATCGGTCAAGCCTTTGCGGGCGCCATGAGTGGAAATAAAGAATTCCAAGACATCAAACCCTTTTTTAAAATTACCTTTGACCGGCAATTCAATAACCTCATAGGCCGGGTTGACTACCGGCCCCTTCATCCCGATCATTTGACTTAATTGCCCCCACGAACCGCGAGCGCCGGAATCAATCATTGATAAGACTGAATTGCCTTCCTCTAATGTCCCCTTGACCCGACTGAGAATCTCATTATTAATACCTAGCCACATTTCCACAATTTTTTCGTGACGCTCATCATCGGTCAACAGACCCATTTGATATTGTTGTTCAATGGAATCCAGTTCTTGATTGCCCTTGGCCACCAATTCCTCACGACCGGCCACGTTTTTCAAATCATCCATCCCCAGCGATTGAGCCGAATTGGTCAAATATTTAAAACCCAATACTTTTAGATTGTCCAACAAGTCAACGGTAGTTTCCGGACCGAATTGACGGAGAATATCACCCAAAATTCTACCCAACTCTTTTTTGCCAACCCGATAGTTGATAAACTGATAATCTGGCGGCAAAATTGAATTGAATAAAATCGCGCCTAAAGTCGTTTCCAATAATTCTTCCTGACTCTTGGGAGATTTCTTAAATAAAATTTTAATTTTATCCTGAATTCCGATTAGTCCGCGATCTTTAGCCAAAAAAGCCTCATTAACCGAAGAAAAATATTTAATCGCCGCTGGCTCTTTGACGGTGGTCAGATAATAACAACCCCAGACAATGTCTTGGTTGGGGGTGACAATCGGCTGGCCGTGCGCCGGCTTGAGCAAATTATGCCGCGACAACATCAATTCTGCCGCTTCCTTAACTGCGCCGGCAGTTAACGGCACATGAACCGCCATTTGGTCGCCGTCAAAATCGGCGTTAAAAGCGCTACAGACTAATGGATGAATTTGAATCGCCTTGCCTTCAATTAATATCGGCTTGAAGGCCTGAATGCCCAATCGATGCAGAGTGGGAGCCCGATTTAATAACACGTAAGCGCCCTTAACCACTTCCTCCAAGATATCCCAAATATCATCATGGCCGGCTTCAATATAACGATTGGCGCTCCGAACATTATGGACCGTGCCTCGCTTGATCAACTTGGAAATAATAAATGGCTTAAATAATTCCAACGCCATGATCTTGGGCAAACCGCATTCATCAATTTTTAGTTGCGGACCGACCACAATCACGCTCCGGCCAGAATAGTCGATCCGTTTACCCAACAAGTTCTGTCGAAAGCGTCCTTGTTTGCCCTTGAGCATATCAGCGATACTTTTGAGCATCCGTTTTTGGCCGGTCGAAGCCACTACTGTCTTGCCATGGCGAGCATTATTGTCAATTAAAGCGTCAACCGCCTCTTGGAGCATCCGTTTTTCATTTCGAGTAATCACTTCCGGCGCGTTCAAATCCAATAACTGTTTGAGCCGATTATTGCGATTAATGACTCGACGATACAAATCATTCAAATCAGAGGTGGCAAACCGGCCGCCATCTAATGGCACCATTGGCCGCAAATCCGGCGGAATCACCGGCACGGTTGTCAAAATCATCCATTCGGGCCGAATATTATTTTTGATCAATTGATTAAAAAATTTGGCTCGCCGAATCAGCTTGTCCCGTTTGGCGCCAGTCGCGCTTTCAATTTGGCTCTCCAATTCCTTAACTGTTTTATCCAGATCAATATTGGCCAACAACTCGCGAACCGACTCGGCGCCGGTATTAGCCTCAAAAACATGGCCATATTTCAGAGACAGGTCATGAAAGGTGTGCTCAGAAATAATTTTCAACGGTTTCAAATCCTTTATCTCGCTTTCGGCAAAAGTCATGGTGTTTTCCAATTCACCCAATTTTTCTTCTTTGTGCCGAATGATCTCCACTATGGCCGGATCGCTATCCTTAGCCTCTTTGTTGTCGGCTTTATATTTTTCTATCTTACGATTATAATCATTTTCAATTTGCTTGCGATATTGCTTGTATTCAGTCTTGATTTGTTCCAGAGTTTGCTTCTTTAATTCCTCATTGACTTTGGTAATAATAAAGCTGGCAAAATAAACCACCTTCTCCAAAGACTGAACCGACAAATCCAAGGCCAGACCGATTCGCGAGGGAACACCCCGCAAAAACCAAATATGCGACACCGGCGCCGCCAGATCAATATGCCCCATTCGTTCCCGCCGGACAATCGACCTGGTCACTTCAACACCACACTTGTCGCAGACAATGCCTTTGTATCTGATTTTTTTATATTTGCCACAATAGCACTCCCAATCTTTGACCGGCCCAAAAATACGTTCACAAAACAACCCGTCTTTCTCCGGTTTTTGGGTACGATAATTGATCGTCTCCGGCTTAGTCACCTCGCCATGAGACCAATTATGAATATCATCAGGAGAGGCCAACCGTAATCTGATCACCTCAAACTGCAGATTATTTGTCTCTTGATTGAAAGCCATATCTAAAAATTAATTTATCGGATTTATTAATTAATTAATCTTCCTTGATTTTTTCTTCCCCAATAGAATTATCAACCAATTGGCCGTTCTCATCGAGTAACTCCACATTCAACGACAAACCTTTGAGCTCGCGGACCAACACATTAAAGCTTTCGGGAATATTCAAATTATTAATCGGTTCGCCTTTGATAATTGATTCATAGGTCTTGGATCGGCCAACCACATCATCCGATTTGATGGTCAACACTTCCTGCAAAGTATGGGCGGCGCCATAAGCTTCCAGCGCCCAGACTTCCATTTCACCAAAACGTTGACCGCCGAATTGGGCCTTGCCGCCGAGCGGCTGCTGGGTAATCAAAGAGTAGGGCCCAATTGACCGTTGATGAATTTTATTTTCCACCAAATGATTCAATTTCAGCATATAAATATAACCAACCGTGCTCTGCTTATCAAATGGCTCGCCACTGCGACCGTCATAAAGCTGAATCCGGCCATCGCGATTAAAACCGGCCTCTGCCAATTGGTCACGAATAATCTCTTCATTAATACCATTAAATACCGGGGTGACCGCTTTATAGCCCAAAGTCTTGGCGGCTAAACCCAGGTGAGTCTCCAAAACTTGGCCTAAATTCATCCGCGACACCACGCCTAACGGCGACAAAATAATATCCACTGGCCTGCCGTCAGCCAAATGAGGCAGGTCTTCCACCGGCACCACTCGAGAAATTACTCCCTTATTGCCGTGGCGGCCGGCCATTTTATCACCAATTTGAATTTTTCGCAAAGAAGCAACTGTCACTTGAATCATCTTAATCATGCCCGAAGACAATTTATCGCCGTTTTCGCGGGAAAAGATTTTAATATCAATCACTTTGCCGGACGAGCCATGCTCCAAGTACAATGAAGAATCGCGGACATCTCTGGCTTTTTCGCCAAAAATAGCGCGCAATAATTTCTCTTCCGCCGATAACTCCGTCTCTCCCTTGGGAGTGATTTTACCCACCAAAATATCACCCGAGCGGACATTAGCGCCGATTCTGACAATGCCCTCTTCATCCAGATCTTTTAATTTCTCTTCGGAGACATTGGGAATGTCGGAAGTCACCACCTCCGGTCCCAATTTGGTCTCGCGAACTTCGCAAACATAATTTTCAATATGAATGGAAGAATAGCGATCTTGCTGAATTAACCGCTCGGAAACAATAATTGCGTCTTCATAGTTGTAGCCCTGCCAAGGCATAAAAGCGACCAAAATATTCTTACCCAGGGCCAATTCGCCACGGTCAGTCGCCGGACCGTCGGCAAGCACTTCTCCTGACTTAACTTGTTGTCCTTTTTTGACAATTGGCGTCTGATTGATGCAGGTAGAATTATTAGACCGGACAAATTTATTCAATCGATAAACATCAATTTTTTTATCTTTATTTAAAACTTCTATTTTATCACCGCTTAAACCAATCACTTCGCCGCCTTCGCGGGCAATAATCAAATGGCCGGAATTATAAGCGGCTTTGCGTTCCACGCCAGTGCCGACTAGGGGCGCTTCCGGATTGATACAAGAGACGGCTTGACGTTGCATATTGGTGCCCATTAGGGCCCGCACCGCGTCATCATGCTCCAAAAACGGAATTAATGATGTGGCTACCGATACAATTTGATTGGGAGCGACATCCATGTAATCAACATTTTCCACATTAATAATGGTCGGATTTAATTTGACCCGGGCGCCAATTTTTTCGTCAATAAAATAGCCCTGCTCGTCAATCCGCGTGGTAAACGGCGTTGTCGTCATCTGGCTTTCTTCAAAAGCGTCCAAATAAACAATCTCACTGGTTACCCGAGCCCGGTTCCCTTCCTTAACCACCTTATAATATGGCGTCTCAATAAAACCATAATCATTAACTTTGGCAAAAGAGGATAAATGTCCAACCAAGCCAATATTCGGACCTTCCGGCGTGGCAATCGGACAAATGCGGCCATAGTGAGTCTGGTGGACATCACGAACTTCAAAGCCGGCTCGATCGCGGGATAAACCGCCCGGGCCCATGGCTGACAACCGCCGCTTATGCTCCAATTCCGCCAGTGGATTGACCTGGTCCATAAATTGCGACAATTGACTGGACATAAAAAACTCTTTAACGGCGCTGATAACGGGCCGGGCATTAATCAATTTGCCTGGTGTTAAATTGGTGATATCCAGAGTGCTCATCCGATCCTTAATAATTCGCTCCATTCGAGCCAAACCGATCCGGAATTTATTTTGGACCAATTCACCCACCGCGCGAATCCGACGATTACCCAAGTGATCAATATCGTCAGCTTCTTCCTGGCTATTGTTGTATTTAATTATTTTCCTCAAAATATTAACAATGTCCTCTTTTAGCAATACTCTGGTCTCTTTATTAATCGGCAAATCCTGACCAAAACGCTGATTGAGCTTATAACGACCGACCCGATCAAAATCATAGCGGGAAAAATTGAAAAACATATTATCAATCAACTGTTTGGCATTATCCGGAGTGGCCAAATCGCCTGGCCGAATTCTTTTATAAACTTCAATCAATCCTTCCGCTTCATTTTTGGACACATCTTTATTAATGGTCGCTTCAATATATTTTCGGTTGGGGTCAGTATCAATATCCCTGAATAATTCCCTAATTTCATCATTGTTGGAATAACCAAACGCCCGCAGCAACGCGGTCGCCGCCACTTTTCGTTTGCGGTCAATCTTGACCCAAATAACATTGTTATTGTCGGTTTCAAATTCCAACCACGAACCGCGGTTAGGAATTACTTTAGCACCATAAAGATCGCGACCAATTCCCGGCTGACTAGTAAAAAAAACACCAGCCGATCTGATTAGCTGGGAAACCACTACCCGTTCAATGCCATTAATAACAAAAGTGCCGCGGTCGGTCATCACCGGAAAATCACCCAAATAAATTTCTTGCTCAATTTCTTGGCTGGTCTTTTTATTCACCAATTTAACACTGACTCTGAGCGGCGCCTCATAAGTGATATTCTTCTCCCGACTGGTTACCTCGTCGAATTTCGGTTCATCCAAAAAAAATTCGCCAAAAGACAACTCTAAATCGCGACCGATAAAATCGACAATCGGCGAAATTTCTTCAAACAACTCTTTTAATCCCTCTTGCCAAAACCACTGATAAGCTTTTTTCTGTAATTCAATTAAATCCGGCAAATCCACCATCTGACCGATATTAGAGAAGCTTTTGCGGTCTCCAAAATTAACTAAATTGTTTTTTTTATTGTTTTGAGACATAAAAAACTCTCACCTCTCCTTTATTTCTCGCTTATTTCAGGCTCGGCGAGAAAACAGAGATGAGTTTTATTTAATAAAATTAATTGTGGTTTTTTTGGACACTGGATACTTAAAGGCTAATTTATAATGCCTCTACCCCTGATTATGACTTAGGGGGTTAGCCACAGTTCACAAAATGCTCCAGATTTGTTGGGTTTTTGTAGATAATCTTATATTAACACAAATAATCCAAAAAAGTCAAGAGATAAAAATACATTTAACAGACGAACCTTAGCACAAAAAAATAAAACAATCAAGTCTTGATTGTTTTTTATTTAATTTTAGATAAAAAATAATTTTAAAATTAAAAAAATAAACCATTCTTCCATCAAATAAATAACTTTGACCGGCCCTCAAAACCATAAAATCTAAATATTGATTTAACAACTTATCCACAGATAAACTATTAACCTCCAAAATAATTCCAAAATTTACTTATTTATCTGGTTTTTCTGGGCAAGCCTTGACCTGATTTCCTCCCGAACCACTTGACGCTCGTCCCAAGGTATTTTCTTGCCGCCAGCCACACAAATGGCTTGTTCGCAGCCTTTACCGGTTAATAACACCAGATCGCCGGCCCCGGCCAAATTCAGTGCCTTAATAATCGCCTCCCGCCGTTCCCAAATCTTAAACAAATTTTTATCCAAAGTTTTCCCAACAGCCAAAGCGCCGTCGGCCACCGCGTCAATAATTTCCACCGGGTCATCGTCATAAGGATCTTCATTGGTAACAATAACATAATCCGCCCGATCACCGGCCAAGCGGCCCAACACCGGCCGACGACTTTTATCGCGGCCGCCGCCGCAGGAACCCAATACCTGAATAATTTTTTGATTCGGACCGACCAGCTGATGGTCGCTAATAGTCTGATAAAGCTGACGCAAGCTTTCCGGCTCCGGCGCATAATCAACCATGACTTGAAAGTTCTGCCCCTCCTCAATAAATTCCAAGCGACCGGGAATACCTTCAGTTGCCTTTAACGCTCGCTGACAAACCGCCCAATCAATTCCCTGGGAACGAGCCGCGCTGATTGCCGCCAAACTGTTATAAATATTGAATCGCCCCAAGAGCGGCGCCACAAACCGATTGCCAGCCAGCTCAAAAGAAACACCGTCACTGGTGAATTTTATTTCTTCCGCCCTTAAATCCAAAATACTGTTGCCGAGGCCAAAACTAATTTTTTGGTCAGCGGGAAAAGCCAAGAATTCTTGACTGTATTGGTCATCGCCATTAACAATAATCGTTTTGGTAATTTTCCGACCGTCCAATTGTTTTTTCCGGCTGCGACCAATTTTGGCAAATAACTTCAGCTTGGCTTGTTTATATTGATCAAAACTGCCGTGCGCTTCCAAATGCTCTGGCGTCAAATTAGTAAAAATCGCTACGTCATAGTTAATGCCCCAATGCCGATGTTGTTTGATCCCCTCCGACGAAGTTTCAACCACTGCATACTGACAGCCGGCTTTCAGCATTTGCTTGAGTATTTTTTGTAAGGCCAGGCGGCCCAGCATGGTCATTTTCTGGTCGTTGAGCCATTCTCTGTCGGCGATTTTAAACATCGCCGTAGAAGTGGCGCCAACTTTATACCCGGCTGCTTCCAAAATCTTGGCGATCAACCAGACTGTGCTGGATTTGCCATTAGTGCCGGTAACGCCAATCACTATCATTTTTTCCGATGGCCGACCGTAAAGCCAGTTAGCCGCTATCGCCATTACTTGGTGATAGCGATTTAAAGCGCCCGGGGGAATAATTTTTTTTAACCGCGATTTCATTTTTGATAAAAATTATTTTTTTGACCCGGCCAAATACTTCAGAGCTTCTTTGATTTTTTCATCCGACTCCTGGCTCTGACATTTAGCCAAAGCGTCCCGGGCCTGGCTGGCGCCATAACCCAAGCCGACTAGAGCCTCTAAAGCATCGCCGAAATCTTCCGACCAGGTGACCGGACTGTCGCTCGCTAGCGCTCCCAATTTGTCTTTTAAGCCGGTGACAATTTTCTCCGCCGTCTTCGGGCCAATGCCGGAAATCGTATTCAATGCCGCGGCGCTGCCACTCTGAGCCGCCGCCCGCAAATCTTCAATCTTAGCTTTCTGCAGAATACCCAAAGCGCTTTTGGGTCCGACACCGGAAATGGAAATCAGCAGTTCGAAAAAATTCAATTCCGGCGAGGTTTTAAAACCATACAAATCCAACACAGTTTCTGCTACCTGAGTATAAATGTAAAGCTCCAATTCATCGCCGATTTTGATTTCATTTATTAGTTTATCCAACACAAACACTTTATAGCCGACGCCATTAACATCAATCACCACGAAATTATCTTTCTTGGGAATAACGCTCTTGTGTTTAATTTGCCCCCGCAGATAGCTAATCATTAAAAAATAATTGTTAAATTGTTATATTGTCCGCCACCCTGTCTGCCCTGCCTACCGGCAGGCAGGCGGTAGGCGCCGCGACAGATTGTTAAATACCAGCACATTTTGAGTTACAAGTTACGAGTTTAGTTACCGTTTACTGATTACTCATTACTGGTTACTATCTTCTTCCTGATTATACTTCTCTCGCCCACCAACCAGCCAGCCGGAACCTCCAACCTAAAAATTTCCGTTGTTCCGCCATGGGCCGCTTTGACAATTTTCAAATTCTCATCGCGCAGCTCCAATATCTTCATTTTATAACAATTTTCCGGCGTTACCAACTCCAATTGGTCATCGGGCGTTAAAACGTTATGAACTTTAATATAAATAAACTGCTTTTTTGAATTTTTCTCCTGCTTATTGACCCGAACCACTTCGCCGACAAACTGCCAATTACTGGCCACTTTGGCCGTATCAAACTCTTGACGGCCCGACTCTTCAGTGCCCAATAAAAATCCGGTTGTGTATCCGCGATTATCTATTTTCTCCAGCTCCGCCTTAGCTTGGCGAATAACCTTAGGATCATAACCGCTGTCAATCGCCCGACGATAGGCTTTAACCGCGATTGCTAAATAATAAGCGCTCTTAGTCCGACCTTCAATCTTAAAGGAAGTCACGCCGGCGCGCTGTAAATCAGCCAAACATTCAATCAAGCGCAAATCCTTGGAATTCATAATATAAGTACCGTGACTATCAGCCTCTATCGGCAACCGCTGAGCCGGCCTCAGGGGCTCTTCCAAATAAACTCGGTACTGCCAACGGCAGGGCTGAGTGCAGGCTCCCAAATTGGCGCTGCGACTGTTAAACCAAGCTGACAAATAACACCGGCCGGAATAACTCAAACACATCGCTCCGTGAACAAACACCTCCAATTCCATTTTAGGCGCTTGCCGCCGGATATGTTTGATATCGGCCAAGCTGATTTCTCGACCAAGAATAATCCGCGCCACCCCCTGTTGTTGCCAAAATTTTACCGCTTCATAATTCAAGGTATTGGCTTGAGTAGAAAGATAAATCTTAACTCGGGGCATAATTTTTTTTACCAAAGACAATACGCCCGGATCAGACACAATCACCGCGTCCGGAGCAATTTTTTTCAATCGTTTCAAATGAGCCGGCAATGCTTCTATCTGCCGATTATGAGCGAAGATATTAACGGTCACATAAACTTTTTTTTCTCGCTGCTGGGCGAATTTAATACCGACGGCCAACGATGAGAAATCAAAACCAGTCTGAGCGCGCAAAGAAAAATCGGGCAAGCCGCAATAAACCGCGTCTGCGCCGTAGGCTAAAGCATATTTTAATTTTTCCAAATTGCCGGCCGGCGCTAACAATTCCGGCTTGACCCGCCGACCGAATTTTTTACTCGCTCTTGACATAAATTGATTGATATGACATAATCATTGTTACCACACCCAAATAAGGAGGGAAGCAAAGGATGAAAAAAGGGGTTCTAATTGGGGAGAAACATCGGGAAAAAACCTTGCAAGAAATCTTGCAGAACAGCCCGATGATTCTGGCGGTTATTAAAGACCGCCAAAAACAGGCAGCAACGGAAGAAAAAAACCTTCCGACCAACGGCGGCGATTAGCCGCTTTATCTTGCCTTTCGCTCGAGTGCGGGTTCGCCGGCTCGAGCTTTTTTTATTCCTTAAATTTAACATTGATAGCCGATTTAGACAAGCCACAAAAAATCCCGTTTTGAATATTCAAGACGGGATTTTATCTAATATCGCCTTAAATTTTTTCCAGCTTCAATTTTATTGTTTCGCCATTAACTGCTTCGGCTTCGCCATCATTAATCTGATTGACAATCTCACCGGCAATGGTCAACCGCTTTAGCTCCTCAATCCTTTCTGGAGCAGCCAAAACCTGATTGACCAATGGTCCGCTGCTCTCCCAGCTTATTTTAATCCGGTCACTAATGGTCAGTCCGGCTCGTTTGCGTCGGGCATTTATTGTCCGGACCAATTCTCTCGTCAAGCCTTCAGCCGCCAATTCCGGCGTAATCGCCGTATCCAATTCCACCCCGAGCTCATCAGCTGATAAAAATTCTACCTGTTTGACATTGAGCTCTTCGGCCACTAAAGCGAAAAATTCTTCCGTCAACTTATTGGCTTTTTGATCTTTGGTTATCAACTTATTTAAGGGCTGGCGGATTTTGATGTTGGCTTGGGCCCGAGCCGCCAATCCCAGCTCGGCGATTTTGCGCGCCTGCTCCATCTGCCAAAGCAATTTTTTATCAAGCGCCTTCTGCTCCGCCTCCGGCCACTGCTCCAGATGGACTGATTCTTTCTTCCCGCCGACCGCCTGATAAATCCGCTCAGCGATAAACGGGGTAAACGGCGCCATCACTTGGGACAACTGAATCAGGGTGTGCCGGAAAGTGGCTAACGCTTGTCGCTTGTCGGCTTCGTCTGGCGATTTGAACCGATCGCGCGACCGCCGTAGCCACCAGGTGGAAAATTCATCAATAAACTGGGCGATCGGCCGTACCGCTCTAACCAACTCATAGCTATCCATTGCTTCGGTCACTTCTTGAATTAATCCATTTAATTTCGCCACCAACCAGCGGTCCAAAATATTTTCCGGCTTGACCGCTATTGGCTCGCCCGGTTGTTCATATAGCTTGTAAAACTGCAAAATATTACCGGCCAGCATCACCACTTTCTGGAACGCTTCTTTCACTCCGGCTTCGGAAAAATTGAGATTTTCCGCCGCCATTACCGGCGAAGACAATAAATAATAACGCAAAGCATCAGCGCCGTATTTATCCATAATCAATTCCGGCTCCGGATAATTTTTGAGCCGCTTAGCCATTTTTTTGCCATCCTCGGCTAGCACAATGCCATTGGCAATAACATTATCAAAGGCCCGGCTTTGGTTGAGCGCCACTGCCAAGACATGCAAGTAATAAAACCAGGCTCGCGTCTGATCGACGCCCTCGGCGATAAATTCCGCCGGAAAACTTTCCTCAAATTTTTTCTCATTTTCAAAGGGATAATGGAACTGAGCATAAGGCATTGAGCCGGATTCGAACCAGCAATCCAACACATCGGGAATGCGCTTCATGGCCTCGCCGCAGCCGCAAGGCACTGCGATTTTATCAATAAAATGTTTGTGCAAATCTTCAATTTTATCACCGCTGGCCTGTTCCAATTCCGCCACCGAGCCAAACACTTTCTGCTCGCCACAGGAACTGCACACCCAAATCGGCATCACCGAGCCCCAAAACCGTTGACGGGAAATCGACCAATCGCGCGCCCCTTCCAGCCAGTTGCCAAATCGCCCATCCTTGATATGGCCGGGCACCCAATTAATCGGCTTGGCTTCTTTGAGCATCTTATCTTTCAGCTCGGTCACTTTGACAAACCAAGACGAAGTGGCGTAATTGAGTAGCGGACTGTCGCAACGCCAGCAATGCGGATAAGCATGGCTGAATTTTTCCGCTTTGAACACCAGTCCTCGCTTGTCCAAAAATTCTACGACTTTCCGGTCGGTGGCCGAAGAATCTTTTTTCGGCTTCACTTCTTCGCCGGCAAAATCAATCACCTCGGATTTAAACTTTCCATCCATTCCGACATGCTGGATAAACGGCAAAGCTTGGGCTAACCCGAGATTCATATCTTCTTCGCCAAACGCCGGCGCAATATGGACTATGCCAGTGCCGTCTTCCACGGTGACAAACTCGGCCGCTACAATCGTATAAAAATTTTCTTTATTTTTTAAATTCTGCTCGAGATAATAATCAAACAACGGCCGATATTTTTTCCCCACCAAATCTTTGACCTTGACCGGCCCAATAATTTCATATTGTTTGCCGGCAAAAATCGCTTCAAGATTTTGTCTAGCCAAAATATATTTTTTTTCTTCTGCTTTCACTTCAACATAATCAATCTTCTCGCCAATCGCCAACGCCACATTGCCAACCAGCGTCCATGGCGTTGTTGTCCAAGCCAAAACAAATCGGCCCGGCTCATCAACCAGCTCAAAGCTGGCGATAACCGACAAATCTTCAATGTCTTTATAGCCTTCGGTCACTTCCGATTGCGATAAGGTCGTCTCGCAACGCGGACAAATATGCATTGACTTATAGCTCTGATAAATCAAACCCTTGTCCCACAACTGCTTGAATACCCACCAAACGGTTTCCATAAAATCCTTGTCCATGGTTTTGTAGTCGTTGTCCATATCCACAAAACGTCCCAATCGCTCCACTACTCGCCGCCATTCCCGGGCGTAAGTCAGCACCTTGCTTCGGCAAGTCTCATTAAATTCGTCCACGCCAATTTCTTCTTCAATTTGTTTCTTGTTTTTTATTTTCAATTCTTCTTCAACAATATTTTCAATCGGCAGTCCGTGGCAATCCCAGCCCCACCGTCGCTCCACAAATCGCCCCTTCATTGTCTGATATCTGGGCACCGCGTCCTTCATCAAGCTGGCGACAATGTGGCCGTAATGAGGCGTGCCAGTGGCAAACGGCGGCCCGTCATAAAAACTATAGCGCTTGCCGTCCTTGGTCGCTGCCAGTGTTTTCTCAAAAATTTTATTGTCTTGCCAAAATTTTTGTACTTTTTTCTCCTCCTCCACTAAAGGATTTAATTTTTGTTCCACCATATTGTTTTGCTTATTGTTTTGATTATAAATATAAAATAAAAAACCGACATGCCACCAAGAGCCCTCGCGGGCGGTACCATCTCGGAATTATACTTATTCAACAGCTGTTACGGGCCAACCCGGCCGAGTCTACTTTTTATAAAAATAAATTTCTTTCGGCAGCTTTCCCGCTGATAACGGGATCAGGCGCTGTTATGATTGTTATTAATAACCACGCTACTGTAATTATTATTAATTACTATACAAAAAATTACTATTGGCGTCAAATTATCCTCAAATCAAATAAAAAAAGATGTCCCCCACGGACACCTTTATCAAACCGCTCTATTCTTCCCAACTAATCGCCTGAACCGGACAAGCGCTGATCGCCTCGTCTATTTTTTCCTGCTGGGCCTGGTAATCGGCCGCCAACACTTGCGCTTTGCCACTATCCACCTTAAAGACTTCCGGACAAATGGCTTCACAACTGCCGCAACTGATGCAGCTGTCGCTGACTACTGGCTTCATAATTATATCTTTATTATTTAGCGTTTAACAATTCTATCACCTTGGCCAATAATTTTGAAGGCGTATAATCGGATTTGACCAAATAACCATCGGCGCCCAGCCGCTTAGCCAGGGCGACTTCATTTTTCTGAGTTAAATTGCTCCAGACATAAATCGACACCTGCTTATACTTGGGGTCCTGCTTAATTTCTTTCAGCGTCTGATAACCGTCCACTTCCGGCATCAATAAATCCAACAACACCAAATCCGGATTAATCCGCCGAATTTTTTCAATCGCTTCGGCGCCGTCTCGAGCCACATCCACCTTAAGACCGGCATGATCCATCATCATGCTGTAAATCGAGGCCAATTCCGGCTCGTCCTCGACAATTAAGATTTTTTTGCCTTCAATGCCCATGTCTTTATTATAGATATTTAACCATGATTATTCAAGCTTATAACATATGCTATTAATTAAACAGCATAAATTGTTATATTGTCCGCCTAGGGCGGTTTATTTCTAATTTTCAATTTAAAATTTACAATGAATTTACAATGATTAAATTTTCAAATCCCCTTAATTCCAAGTTACGAATTACGAGTTACGAGTTCCGTTACTATTTCCCCTCTCCTTTAGAAGGAGGGGGCGGGGGGAGGTTATTTTTAAACCCCCTCCTAACCTCCCCCTTCGTAAGGGGGAGGAATTCATATATTAAAAAACAATTCCTCATTTCCATTTTCTATTTTACATCTCCTCCATTGTCTCCAGACCCAAAATTTCCAAGCCGTTGGTAATCACTTGCTTGACCGCTTTAATTAAGGCCAGTCTGGCTTTTTGAGTGCCAAGCGGCGAATGCAAAATCGGCACGCTCTGATAAAAAGTGGAAAACAGCTTGGCCAACTCAAACAAATATCTGGCGATATTGCTCGGCTGATAGATCTCTGCCGATTCTTTTACTATTTCCGGATATTCGGCCAGCTTCAAAATCAACTCGCGCTCCACTTCCCCGGTCAACTTGGCCCAATCAGTTTCGCCACCCAATCCCGGTTTGACTTTCTTTAAAACGCTGTTAATCCGGCTCACTGTATATTGGAGATAGGGTCCGGAAAAGCCGTCAAAGCTCAACGCTTCATCAACATCAAACACAATCACGCTATCATTACCGACTTTGAGCATATTAAATTTAATGGCCGCCAAAGCGATTTTTCGGCCGGTCTCCTGAATTTTTTTATTATCCCAGTTCCGATGGCGTTTTTCAGTCTCGGCCGCCGCCCGCTCTAAAATCTGATGATAAAAATCTTCAAAAACAATGATATTACCCTTTCTGGAAGACATCGCCCCGTCTTTTAAAGTAACAAAATCATAAGGGATATGAACCATCGTCTTATCAAAACCCATCAGCTCCATCGTCTTGAAATACTGCTGAAAATAAAAGCTCTGCCTATTATCAACCACCACAAAACTTTTATCAATTTTATATTTTTTGAATTTCAATTCAGCTAGTGCCAGCTCTTTGGTGGAATATAGCGACGAACCGTCTGATTTGAGTAATAAAAAATTTTTCAATTTATATTTTTCCAGATTGATAATCACCGCCCCGTCCGATTTCTCGGCTAGGCCTTTGTCCAACAACGCTTGGACGATTTTTTTTCCCGGCTTCTCTACTTCGCTTTCATAAAAGATATGATCAAATTTGCAATCCAAAATTTTATGAATCTGGGCAAACTCATCCAGGCTCCATTGTCTGGTCTTTTTCCATAGCGCCAGCCATTTTTTATCGCCGTTCTCCAATTTCTGCTGGATTTCATCCACTTCTTTTTTAAAATCAGGGTTGGCCTCCACCTTCTGCGACGCTTCCGTATATATTTTTCCCAAATATTTGCCTTTATTCTCCGGCAATTTATCATGCTGATGAAACTTTTCCAGCGCCCACAAGCATTTGGCGACATGCGCCCCAATATCTCCCATGTAGCTAACTGGCACCACTTTATGGCCAACTGTTCTAAACAGTCTTACCAGGGCGCTACCCAATAGCGCGTTTCGGGCATGACCGATATGAAATTCCTTATGTGTGTTGGGCTGGGAATATTCCAACATTATTTTTTCTTTGGTTGGTTTTCTGGACCCGTATTTTTCCTTGTCTTTAGCGATTTCCATAAGCACCTTTTTGCCAAACACCGCCGGATTGACAAAAAAATTCAAATACGGCCCGATATTCTGGACTGATTTGATATTGCCGGACGGATGAATCTTGCTATGCAAATCATCAGCGATTTGATTGGGTGACCGTCGTAATAATTTAGCCAAATAAAAGCAAGCCACAGCAAAATCACCCATTTCCGCATCCGGCGGGACCTCAATCTCCAACTTTTTTCTGTCCACCTCCTGACCGACCGCGCCGATAACGATATTAATAATCTCCTCTTTAATCTTTTCAATGCTATATTTCATATACGATTATTTTAGCGGAAAAAGGCAAATTGGGCAATAAACAATCAAAAGGACGCTTACCAAAAAACAACCGAAAACAAAAAAGTCTCCATCCAATGATAAATCAAGACGAAGACTCCAATCTGCCCTTGGCGGGCAATAATTCAAATTAAAAAATTGTTTCTATCCCTAATATATAATTATATCATATTTTGTAGTTTTTGTCAATATTGGCAAAAACACCTCATTATTATATAATAACACTAACGATTGAGGCGGCTACCAACCGCCTGTCCCCTCTAGTACATGAGCGGGGACGGCAACTCCGTAAAGATTGCCCCAAGTTGATCAAATTGAGCGTCCCGTCCCGAATATTTAGGGCCGGGAAACCCGGGTGGAACCGCGGGAGACAAAACTCTCGTCCCGAAGACATATTTTTTGATGAATGTGTCACTTCGGGAGGAGAGTTTTTTGATAAATCATAAATAGATAAATCTCAAATCCAAAATCATAAAAAACAAATAAATTTTAAATCTCAAATTACAAAACAATCATAAAAAGTTATTTGATATTTATTATTTATAATTTATTTGGAGCTTGTAATTTTGAATTTGTAATTTCATATTTTAAAAACCAACATCAATTAATACAACCCATATGAAAAAACACGAAAACATTTCCCTAGACCTTATCCGCCACTCCACTTCCCACCTGTTGGCCTGGGCGGTCAAGAAGCTTTTTCCCGAAGCCAAGCTGGCTATCGGCCCGACTATAGAAAACGGCTTTTACTATGACTTTGACCTTGGCGACAAAACATTTTCTCCGGAAGACCTCAAAACCATTGAGAGCAAGATGAAAGAATTGTTAAAAACCAAAGCCGAATTTTCCCAGACCGAATTAAACATCAAAGACGCTCTGGCAAAAACCGAAAACGAGCCATACAAACAAGAGCTGATAAAAGACTTGGAAAAAGAAGGCGAGAAAAAAGTCTCGTTCTATGCTTTCGGCGATTTTGAAGACCTCTGCCGCGGTCCGCATGTCAAATCCGCCAAAGAGCTCGGCCATTTCAAACTGCTAAAAATCGCCGGCGCTTATTGGCGGGGTGATTCCAACAACAAAATGCTCCAACGGATTTACGGCACCGCCTTTGCCACTAAGGAAGAATTGGCGCAATACTTAAATATGTTGGCCGAAGCGGAAAAGCGCGACCACAAAAAACTTGGCCGCGAATTGGACCTGTTTTCTTTCCGTGATGAAGGGCCAGGCTTTCCATTTTTTCATAATAAAGGCACCATCATTTGGAACGAGCTGGTCAGTTTTATGCGCGAGGAGATGAAAAAAAGAAATTATGAAGAAAATAAAACGCCGATTATTTTGAACAAAGCGCTCTGGCTCCAATCCGGACACTGGGATCACTATCAAAATAATATGTATTTCACACAGATTGACGAACAAGATTTTGCCGTCAAACCAATGAACTGCCCGGGTAATCTGCTGGTCTACAAAACCCAAAAACATTCCTACCGCGATCTGCCTATCCGCGCCGGCGAATTCGGCTTGGTCCATCGCCATGAGCTGTCCGGAGTGCTCAACGGCCTCTTTCGCGTCCGTTCTTTCACTCAAGACGATGCTCATGTTTTTTGTACCGAAGATCAACTGGCAGATGAAATAAAAAACCTGATTGATTTCATCGGCTTTATTTACCGAACATTTAATTTTACCTATAAAGTAGAATTGAGCACCAAGCCGGAAAAGGCCCTGGGTGATAAAAAAATTTGGGATAAAGCGGAAAAAATTCTGGCCAAAGTTCTTCAAGATGAAAAAATTGATTTCAAAATAAATCCCGGCGACGGCGCTTTCTACGGGCCGAAGATTGATTTTCACTTGACTGACAGTATCGGCCGGAGCTGGCAATGCGGCACCATTCAATTGGACTTCTCTATGCCGGAAAAATTTGATTTGGTCTACACCGATGCCGACGGCAAAGAGAAGCGGCCGGTAATGCTACATCGCGCCATTTACGGCTCGGTAGAAAGGTTTCTGGGAATGCTGGTTGAGCACTACGCCGGCGCTTTCCCCACTTGGCTGTCGCCAGTACAAGCTATCATCATACCGGTATCGGAAAAATTCAACGGTTGGGGCGAAAAGGTCTTGGCTGAATTAAAAGATAATAGCTTGCGGGCCGAACTTGACGCTAGCGACGAGTCGCTGGGCAAACGCATCAGAAACGCTGAAAAACAAAAAACGCCGTACATCTTGGTTGTCGGCGAAAAAGAACAGAAAGACAAGTCGGTGGCGGTGCGAAAACGCGGTGAAGGCGACCTGGGCGCTAAAAAGCTCGACCAGTTCATAGACCAAATTAAACAAGAAATCAAAAACAAAAAATAACTCCCTTGAATAAAAAAATCCGCTATAACAATCTCAGCGGATTTTTGATTATAATTTTTATTATTTTATTAATATAAAATTCAATTTATCTTCCTTAAATAAATCCAACAAATTTCTAAAATAACCAAAGCTTATCTTGTCTTCAATCATTTTTTTATCATAGCCCCCGGCCCAAGCAATGTTCGCGTCATTTCCGGATTCGCCCAATTTTCTTAAAAAATTTTTTTGGATTTTCATCGCCGCCGATTCCAGCCGACTCAAGGGCAAAATATATTTCCCTTTCTTAAATTGAGTGGCATGATAAGCCTCATGAATAATCAACGAAGCCAACCAATTAACATCGTTCTTCAAAATAACCGACTTATTGGCAAACCAAATTTTTTCCGGCATAAAAAACTCATTGGTAAAACCGAAACGGTTGGTCACAAAAATAATTTTTAATCTTTCGGGCAACTTCTTATATTCCATTTTATCCACCCTTTTGATTAATTCCACCGCCGCAACCACCAGACGAATAATTTCTTTATTCGGAGCAATAATAGTCAAAAAATCTTTTTTTTGACGATAAAATTTTTTTCTCATAAGGCAAATAAAATAAGGTTGTGTTACTCTTAATATACAACACAACCTCGGGGGGAGTAAATCGGCCATCACTTGGGCCGTGGCATCGGCGGCGATGGCGGACGCGGAGTCGGTCTCGGCCGATTAGGACCGCGCGGTCCCGGCGGATGCGGTCCCGGCTTATCCGGCATTTTCAACACCTCCTTTCAATACAGAAATTACATTAATTGGATTATACTCGTTTGAATAATAATGTGTCAATAGTTCCGTTTTATCGGCTCTTCACTCTCCTCGCCTTTGACTTATCCGCCATCGGCAGAGAAAAGGAAAACTTGGCGCCCTTGTTCTTGCCCGGACTTTCCGCCCAAATCCGGCCCCCCATGCTCTCCACTAGTAATCGCGCGTAATATATGCCCAAACCCGTGCCCTCGGTGTGAACTTGCATCATGCCCTTGCCCCGGACGAATTTGTTGAATAGTCTAGGCAAATCATCCGGCTCAATGCCGATACCTGTATCCTGACAAGCAAAAACGATTGACTGGCTCTCCTGATGGAGATTGACCATAATCTCGCCCTCGTTGGTGTATTAAATAAAATAGGTGCCAAATCGAAAGATTTGGCACCGTACTGAATAATTAGCAATCGCGACCAGCACAGTCACACTGGCCGCATACACAATCGCACTGCGTACAAACACAGTCACATTGGCTTCCGCTCCCCTCACAATCTCCAGTAAAAACTGCTCCATTTGTTCCTACTGGAACTAACGGTGAAAAATTTCCAGAGCCACTCAATCTTCTCAACCATACGAAAAGCTTCATTGTCTTATCTCCTATTTTTTACCAGAAATCAACCATCTCCAATAGAAATCAACAAAAGCGTTATGTGCCTCCTTTCCCCATAAGATTCTCTATATCGACCTGACGACATATCACATCATCGACGTTATATAAAGACCAACGCACTAAACATCCTGAGCCACATTGATTCCAACTGGGACAATGTTCACACTTTTTTGATCTGAAACAGTTTGACTCTCTCCTTATATTACTAAGATAATCAGAAAACCAGAACATTTCAAAAGACCTCCCATTAGAAAAAATGTCATTAAACTGCTCTGGCTCACTAATTTTGAAATCCAAAAGATGGTTGCATAAAGCCAGTGATCCATCGGGACAAATAACTATGCCACTACCATGGAGTAATTGGCACCCTGATATGATTGAGGCATTACTTAATATAAATCTCCAATCATCATCAGAGAATATGCAGTATGGCATCGTAAACAGGAAGACCGGCTTTATTCCCGCTTCACTGCTTTTTCTAACAACCTCCAAAATATGCCAGCGGAACTCAATGGCTGAAGGAACAAAGCTGGATTCTACTTTTTCTGCCGAAACCGAGGGAGCAGATAAGTTAAATCCAATTTTCCTTATCCCTTGAGAGTTAAGAAAATCCATTATTTCATCAACCCTACCAAGAGTAAAATTACTCAAGGTTATATTAAAATCATGATTAACTGAAGCGACCCTAAGGTTCCTTATGGCATCTTTTAACTCTCCAAAGCCAACTGATGAACCAGTGAAATTACTATATGTCTGTTCAGACCATCCATGGACTGATATTGTTACTTGGTCAATGCCTTTTTCCTTAATCGCCATTACCATATCCATGTCTGATAATTTTCTTCCATTGGTTACCATAGACAACTTCAAACCAAGAATCTTGATCGTATTTATGATCTCAGATAACTCGGGGTGAAGTGTTGGCTCACCACCAATTAATATAACTTTATTTAGGTCAATTTTATTTAATAGCCCTAATGCCTTAAAAACAATTTCGTGGCCCATAAAAGCCTTGCCGCTTGCCTTATTGCATTTCTCATAGCACCAAACACATCTATTATTACATTGCTCAGTCAACGATAGCCATGCCACTTTTGGAAACGAATATCTTTCTCTCATTTTTTCTACCTCCATGCCACTAGCCGTTGTGATTAAATCGGAAACTCTTGTTTTAATGTGCCACCTGTCTCGCTATTACTCTAATAAAACTGTTCTAATATGTCAAATTACTCAATATTTTTTACAATACTATCAACCGCATCTTCATTTTTCCGATGATTTTGATTATATTCTTCCGGTTTTAATAGATGAGCTATCTCATGCAGGATTACGTGCTTCCACCAACCGTTATTATTAATATCAGTTATTCTAAGAAAAATAGCCTTAATTGATTTGTCATATCCGCCACCCGGACCAAAAGGAGTTATGATAATATTATAAATATTCGGCTCTTTAACGCCAATTGCTCTTGCTATTTTTTTTGATAAATGCCGGCCATCTTTTTGCCACCAATTGTTTATTTTTGGTATTACTCTCTGCATCTCATCTTTCCAATCTGACGTAAGATAGTATCTTTTAGCAGCGGATAAATAACTTTCTGCCTTTTTTCTCGCCGGCAATATTGGCTTAAGTCCCCAACGCCTAAAATTACCATTACGATAATTCTTTAACGTCAAAGAAAATTCCCTCTTTATTCCCTCCCAAGAGATAATAATTTTTATTTTAGACATAAAATAATACCCAAATAAAAGCATACCAATTATCTAACCGGACTTCACTCTCCTCGCCTTTGACTTATCCGCCATCGGCAGGGAAAAGGAAAACTTGGCGCCCTTGTTCTTGCCCGGACTTTCCGCCCAAATCCGGCCGCCCATGCTCTCTACTAGTAATCGCGCGTAATATATGCCCAAACCCGTGCCTTCGGTGTGGACTTGCATCATGTCCTTGCCCCGGACGAATTTGTTGAATAGTCTAGGCAAATCATCCGGCTCAATGCCGATACCCGTATCCTGACAAGCAAAGACGATTGACTGGCTCTCCTGATGGAGATTAATCATAATCTCGCCCTCGTTGGTGTATTTGAGAGAATTGTCTATGATATTAGAAACCACTTCTTTAATCTTGCTGGCATCACCGGCCGCTTTGGGTAGGCGCGGCTCCACCTCCATGCTTAATTTCAATTTTTTCTCCTTGGCCTTAATGCCAAAATCCTCAATAATCGGCTTGACAATTGCCGCCATATCCACCGGCTTGATATCCAAATCCTCCCGGCCGGCTTCAATGCGAGAAATATTGAGCAGGCTCTCCACCAGATTGAGCAGGCGCTCGTTGGCCAAAAAAACTTTTTCCATACTCTCTTTGACCGGCTTGGAAATCTTGCCGAAACTGCCTTCCAAAATCATGGAAGTATAGCCCTTGACCGCCGTGGACGGCGTGCGCAACTGATGGGAGGCGATAGACAAAAATTCCGACTTCACGTCGTCCAGCCGCATCAGCTCCTTATTGGCAAATTTTAAATCACTTGTTGTTTTTTGTAACTTCTTTGTTAGTTGCTCCATTTCCTCACGCCTCTTAACTTCACCATAGACAGAACGAATTAATAATAGAGCCACTACAACGGAAACCATGAATAGAAAAATCCTAACCAAAAAAATCGTTAAATTCTCCGACTGAATCACCGAGGTTAAATAAGTTAAAACCAATAGGCCGGCAAAAAATTCTGTGGCGATTATTTTTATATTCATGAGATTATATTTGATTATAGAATACGCCACGAAAATAACCATTATAATTGTCGCCGACGGACCTATCCAATTAAAATTTGCTATATTAAAAAATGGAAGGATAACATTAGTAGTAACTCCAATTAAGAAAGATATGCCTGTACCCAAAAACAAATAGAATAATTGCTTTCTGTTCCTCTCTTTCTTGCTACTAATATATTTTTTCAATAAATTAACAAAAGCCCAAATAAAAAAGGTAAACAAAACAAAAGAGTGTATATAATAACCCCACCCAAAACCTAATTTTTTATTCTGTCCGTCTATTGCAATGTCTGAAATAATTGAACGAGGGATGAAAGCTAATATAAAAACGACTAACGGCAATATCACCGATATAGCTCTAAGAATTTTACTGTTTGGAATGCTCCCATAAGGAAAAACGAAAGAAAAATATAAAAAAAAGGCAATGGTGAAATCCACTGCCAAATAAACAAATTGTCCCCAAAAATACGCATGACCCAATCCGACTATCCTAAAAATACTTATGCCGAAAGACCAAAAAGCAACCCCCAAAACAGTTATGGCAAAAAAAACATTTATCCTGTCCTTTGCGTTTTTGAACAGTATTATTAACGCCAGCAAAAAATTCATCAGGGAGATTAACAATGGAATGTAAAAATCCATAACTTATACAAATCTTTTTAAAAATAAACGTAAATTAAATAACGATACATTCCTTAAATGTAAAATTTCGTCTGTTTTAGAAAAGCAAATACCATTTTTAAAGATAGAATCAAAATATCTCTTTGCCTCATCCAAAAAACAATAAACCGCCTTAACCTCCCCATATTCCGGCTGATAATTAAAAAACTCATCCAGCGGGTCGCCATGCTTCTTGGGATTATAGATTAACTTATATTTTTTAATTTCCTGCAAGGGGAAATTAATTGAGTCCAATTTATCTTTGACATATTCTTTCATCCCGCCCAAACAGGCCTTAAAATTATTTTTTTCGGCAAATTCGACCATGGAGTAGAAAAGCCCAAGGAGCACCAAATGTCTCGGAATTTTTATCGAGCAGCCGGCAAGGCTCGCCGACAATCTCCCGACCTCGACGACTTGATTTTTAGGTAAAGATTTAATTTCTTCCGGCAAATCCATTTCAAAATACTCTTTTTCCGAAGGCAGTGGCCGACCGACGATTAAACGAGTGGAACCAATAATCTTATTGTCTATTTTTGCTATAAAATAATAGCACCTACCGCTCTTATCAAAAAAGTCATAATCTCTTTTACTAGAATTGGGATTAATAAAATTCTTTCTGTTATAAACCTCATAACGAAATCTGAACATCTCATCCAGTTCTTCCTTCGTCTCCAGCTGTCCGAAATTTATAATTTTTTTTGTGCCTCCCGGTGCCTTAATCGCTATTTTCTTTATAATTTTCATCTCTTACTTCAACCATTTATTATTTTCACTAATCGCCCCGTCAACGACCCAGCGACTGATTATATTATACCATAAAACCGAAAATACAAAAAAACCAACAAATAATCAAAAATAACTTGACAAAAAATAACAAAATAATAAAATAGTTATAGTCCTTTTAACAAATATAAATCTCTAAAAAAGAGGGGGGTTATTTAAAAGGCTCTTTAAGTGTTAATCGATAATGTCAACAGACTATGGCATAAGGAGAAAAAACATGCCAACAATAGAAGATTTACGTCAAATGGCAACAACGGAAGTCGACATATCAAGTGCTAATGCTCTTGGCATATTTACCTCAAATCGCGACTGCGGTGACAATGACGGTTGCGATGGTGATTGTGGTGGTGATGGATCTGAGGGTTGTTAACCGACGATAAAAACGCTGGGGAGAAAAAATATTTGATCCTCCCCAGCGTCTGCCAAATAGTGAGTTGTGCCATGAGTATCCATAAAACATTCATTACGACGATAAATGACCGATGTATTGTTATTGTTCCATCGCTGGGAAAAATTTTTGAAATTGATAACTCTCTTAAAGGGAGTATCCCAGCTTTTATAGAATCGGGAGATCCTCTTCCGGTTAGCCGATGGGATAATCTTAAAGACTTCCAATTCCTTGGAGTGAACTTCCTTCTTACAAATAGGTGTAATTTGCGTTGTGGCTATTGTTATGAAGATGATAAGCCATGTGCTTCGGAAGCTATTTTTTTGAAAGATGAAATAATTTATGCGGCTATTGACTATGTGGCACAATGTGCATTAGAGGTGGGGGCTCCACGAATTTATGCTAACATGTTCGGTGGCGAACCAACCCTATCATTTAAGTCAATACAAAAAGGAGTTAACAAACTCCGATCTACCGCACAAAAAAATGGCATCATTAGTAGGGCTACGATAACAACAAATGGGGTTATGGATAAAGATAAGGCAATATGGCTTGCCAATAATATGGATGCCATAACTATATCTTTTGATGGACCACCAGAAATCCACAACCTCCATCGCTCAAATAGTTTTGATGCCGTATTCAAAACAGCAAAAACTATTTTTGGAATAGCCACCCAAAAGATTTCATTCCGAGTTACTGTATCTTCAATGAGCGTAACAAAACTGCCGATGATAACTGAATTTTTGGGAAAAAACTTTCCCAAAAGCAGAATATTCATCGAACCCGTTTTTTCAATCGGGGGAGGCATAAATACTAAATATGGAATGCCAGACCATTCGGCGTTTTTTCAAGGATTTCTTGACTCACTGCCAATAGCTGAAAATTATGGATGTAAAATAAAAACATCCATATTGAACATCGGTGCTAAAAGCAAACAATTCTGTGGTGCTCCAGGAAACAATTTTATGATAGCGCCAGACGGAAGGGTTTCTGTATGTAATCGTATGGTAACAAACAGCAACCCCATAGGAGATAAATTTACTTATGGAAAATTCGACGAAAAATTAAAAATATTTGTGTTCGATGCAGAAAAATATAATTGGCTAAAAACACTAAGGCCAAATATAATACCTGCTTGCGAAAATTGTTTTGCAAGCAGTAACTGTCGAGGAGATTGTGTCGCAAACAAAGCAATCGTTGATCCGGTAAGCTTCCCCACCACCCCCAGCTATCGCTGCCAAGAAATCCGGGAGTTTATCGGCAAAATCCTACTCTATATTATAGATCACGGAGGAGAACAGATAGAGTGGAGAGAATAACAGACAAATCCCGCCCAGACAATCAAGTCTTGAGCGGGATTTCTTAATTTAATATCTCTTTAAAAATTTTATTTAAAAACTCTTCATCAATTCGCTTTTTCTTTTGAAAATACTCCTTTATTACTGGGCTGGCCTTTTTTAGAAGCCGCTGACGCAACAACATAATATCCCGATTTTTTTTATTTATATTTTTCAAATCCATCTTTCCCTGATCTGCCGTTTGAAAATCACCAATATATTTTTTGATTAAAAATCCATTTTTCGAAGCAAGAATTCCAGTAATTAACTCCCTGAAAATATTTTTTTTCTGTTCATAATCCGAGGAACATTTTCCTACCTTTTGGGCCACAAAATTCTCCAGCCATTTCTTATAATTTTTGTCCTCGAAGCAAGCATGTATTGTTTCATGAACTAAAAGTGGCCAAACATTTTTCCGAGTAACCTCACTATTTAATTCGCTTATCTCTATTTCAATGGACGATCTGGATACTACCTTTCCACCTTGCATTTGAGGAATCGGGCAAAAAATTAAATAAACATCTAAAAATTTTGGCGTAGGCAAACCATAAAAAAATGCCAATTTTTTAAAAATCAAATCCAAAGATTTCTTATATTTAGAATAGTTTTTACTGATAATATCTTTTTGCTCCCTTAAAACATCCTCATTTTTATTCCAAAATAAAGAAAACGGCCTCTCTAAGTTCTTAAACACCCTCTCCAATAATACCCCGCTGTCAATTTTTTGTCTTCTAAATTCATCCCAAACATCTTTTTCTGTTTTATCGTCATAAAAATTAGAAATAATAGTCTTCCTTTCTCCTCCTTTATCAATAAACGAATTATGCCATTTTTTATAATCATTTAGTGCTGTTCTTTGTTTTTTGTCTAATTCGCCAATAATAGACAAATAAATATTGTTATAACTTTCTCTTATATAAGGATCTGCCTTTGATAGGTTATAAATAAAGAAATATTTGTTGGCCAGGCGTGAGACATGAAAATTTATTTTCATAATTTTGATAATAAATTTGAAAACTATCAATAAGCTATGCAACTAATTATATTATACCATAAAAACAAGAATACAAAAAAACCGGCTGTGAGCCGGCTATGCTTTTTATAAATATTGCAAATCATTACCTTCATCTACCATAATTTTCGCATTTCCACCATAATAACTTCCACCAAATTATAACTGCCCATTTCACTTCACTATTTACTCACTTAGACACTTTTTTAATATTGATTTATACTCTACCGACATTTTTTTATTTTGTTGCTTCATTGTCGTCATTCCGTATTTTTTCCTTAATTTATCTAAATTTTTTCGGTCTATAACCGGCTTCAGAACCAGTTTACCATCTTTAATCCGATACTGAGTGCCGAACATTTGTTTTTTACCCTCGGCAATCCTAACCCGGTCAGTCAAATACGCCAGATTAATTGGCTTGGCTTGGTTGTCTCGGACGGCTATTTCTAATAGTTTAAGGCACTTTTTTTGGAATGCCAAATCCCTGTCGGCATGCTGGACCAAAAGCCAAAAAGCGTTGGAAGCTCTCCTCCCCACTAAATCATAAGTGGGCCAGCCAAAATCCTTGATAATCTTTTTCACCTTTACTATATTGCGACCATCGATCAAATACGCTTTTCTGCTTAATTTTTTGTTTGAATAATCCTTAACGGCCGCCTCCCTAGCTTCTTGATCAATTTTGGCCATAAGAATAATCCTGTCTCTAAGTTTTTTATTTAAAATAATCATAAATTTTATAAAGGGAAGTGAGGCAATCACTTCCCATTAATAAGTAACCCTGCTATCGCCTTACCGACCGGTAATCCAGCTCTCTCTTCAATAAACCACCACTGACCATTGGGGTTAATCTCCAAAAAACGTACTCATCTTCCGGGGTTACCATCATATCAATACAACCATATTGCAACCCAAGGGATGAAAGATACCGAAAACACTGTTCTTCGACCTCTTGTGGCAGATGGTATGGTTCAATGTCAATCCTAAGCTGCCTCAACCACTCTCGAATCATGCATCATTCCAAGGTAATTATTGGTGGCAAACATTAAAACTTTTTTCCGTTCACAATAACCTCTGGAGCATGCGGGGAAGATAATTCCGGGACCCTAGGAAACAAATCCTATTCTCTGATCCATTTTATAGATTCTTTTATTTCTTGCATAAAAATAAACTAGTAGATGTTATTATAGTACACCACTTCCTCCTAAAAATAAAACATATTTTTATACTATATTCCAATTACGGTTTTTAGTGTGCTTTTTTAATTTACGACCAGGATTTACTGCAATTTTGTATTTTGCATACATAAAAACAGGCAAATCGGAAATATCGTCTCCATAAGCGTAAATATTGTCCGTCGGTAAATTATTTTTGTTTAAGAAATCCTTTAATTCTTTAAGTTTTGATTGACCGTTGACTATTTTAATATTGCTTGGAAAATTATCAGCCAGTTCTATTTTAGAAGATATACAGTGGTTTATTTCTAAATTTCTTGCGACCTTTTCTGCGATTATATCGATAGCAGTTGACAATAGAATAACTAGGTCACCATTTTTTTGATGTTTTTCTAAAAGTTGTAAAATTTTTTTATTTTTTGTTTTCTCAAATTAATCACTTTTTACAAAATCGGCGGCTAGATTTGATAAATCATTATAATTATTTTTTTTAAAAATCTTTAGAGCATAATCAAAAGCCTTGTCCGGTTTTGAAACTAGCTTTAATTTATAAAATAAAAACCAGACAAATAAAGGAATTACAGAAAAACTAGATATTACTTTCTTTTTTATTAAAAATTTTAAAAAAAGAAACTGACTTTGTCCGCGAATGATGGTACCATCTAAGTCGAACACCGCAATATTAAAACTATTTGTTTTTGAATTCAAATTCATACGGGTATTTTTTTGAGACAATTTTGAAATTTCCAACATAACAAAGTGAGTTAGTAACATAAACTCCCTGTAATTTAATTTGTGAGTATTAAACCTATTAAAATCCATGGGTTTGCCTATATTTATTTGGACAATTTTTTTAAAAGATGGCCTAGAGTCGTTTCTAGACATTATGTCAAAAGTTCCGATTATGCCTATTGGTATTAGGGGAACATTTTCTTTGTGGGCATATTTGACAGCCCCCGGAAAGCCCTTTGCTAAATTTTCTCTATCCCCAGATCTTGTTCCTTCGGGAAAAATCCCAATCATTCTACCCTGTTTTAAATACTCTGAGACTTTACTGTGCACATTTCGTTTGTCGCGCACTAGACGCTCAACTTTTATTTGACCGGTCAAGACCATTAGGGGTTTCCATAATTTGCTTTTAAAAAATTTTTCAGCTGTTAGAAAAAAAGTATTTCTCGGCGATATTGATAAAAAGCACAAAAAATCAAAATAACTTTGATGATTAAAAACAAGTATTGCCGGGCCTTTTGAGGGGATATTTTCGAGACCAGTAACCTCTTTTATCCAAAAAGTTTTAAAAACAGGCTTAGCAGTTTTCCTTATTAAAAAGAAAGTTAGGTCTATTACCTTATTTTTAATTTTCATCTCTTATTTCAACCATTTATTGTTTTCACTAATCGCCCGGCCAACAACCCGGCGACTGATTATATCATACCATAAAACCGAAAATACAAAAAAACCGGCCGTGAGCCGGCGATTTTAATTAATATTTTTTCTATCTCTTTTTTTAGTTCAGGCAGCTTTAATTAATTTATCAGTCAATTTATCAAAAAAACATACCTCACCTTTTTTTTCTTGCCAATATTTTTTTACTTGCTTTCTTAATTCGTGGTGTTGATTATATCCTTTATCTTCACCCCCCATTAAATCAGAAAACTCAAGATTCAAAATTTCAACTAACGACTCTTTAATGTCATACGCTTGTTTCCTATCTAATTTAGCCAATCCGTCCTTAAAAATCAAATGAGTATAAAAATGGAACAACTCATGCATAATGATTAATTTCGGCCTTTTACTCAATACCGTCAAAAAAAAGTACCACTGATCCAAACAATAAGAACAACGATCATTGGTCGTCAAATAAACCGTAACTTTCTTTAAGGAAAAATCATAGTCAAATATACCGTTCATTCTGTTTATAAATCTTTCTTCGACTGGTTTCCATGAATTTTTAAAATTTTCCAAAGTTTCTTCTAAATTGATTTTATTGTAATTTATAAAACCATCAATAAATTTGGATAAATTTTCATCGGTTAGAGCATCAAATTTTTTATTAAACAATTCCAAAACTTTTGAGGGGCCACCCTTAAATTCAGTATTAGCGATAATTCTGTAATTATCAATGTCTTTCTTCTGCTTGTAGAGAATTTTTAGTATCATATTGCTATTGTATCATAAATAAAAGGCCTGTTCCATCTACTTTAGAAACAGGCCTCAAAAAAGCTGCCGACAGACAATTATTCACTGGTATCGCAATCGCAGCTATCGCACGAAACGCAATCACAGCTAGTACCATCGCAACCGCCATCACCACAATATTTAGTTATATCAACGCCATAAAGACAAAAGTATAAAAAAACCGGCCATGATCCACAAGCAAGCATCGGAGGCTGGAAAAAAGAATTTTCAGCCTCCCTTTTATTTTCTAAAACATTAATATAGAATAAAAGTATGACTGGGATTTTATTAAGAAAAATCAGCACTAAAGACAAAAAGTATTTTACCGAATGGTGGCGGAACGCGGATTTAATTAAATTAACAAGCGGTTGCCTTGATCCTATCTCAGATAAAGACGTCGATAAATACTTTTCATTAATGATTGACAGCAAAGTTGATCATCATTTTATGATTATTATTGATAAAAAAGTAATTGGCCATATAGTTCTCAGCCAAAGAAAAAATGGCTGGTATGAAACCCAAATTATAATTGGCGACAAGAATTTTTGGGGTAGGGGCTATGGCACGGAGGCAATTAAAAAACTGCTTCGTAAAGCGAAAAACATGGGTATTTCAAAAGTATATCTTGAAGTCAGGCCAACCAATATCAGGGCGATTACCGCTTATAAAAAGAGTGGATTTTTAGAGAAAGGCATTATTAAATACCCAGACAATCCATACTTGCCAGAAACACTTAGAATGGAGATAAATCAATAATTTATTAATGATAGAGTATGAAATAATCCCACATCCGAGTTTTTTGAGATAGATATAAATCCTATTATATAGATTATTTCACCAAAAATGTTTTGTTATCCTTATTGGCGGCCAACGCTACTGAAATTAGGGTCTTACTGCCCAGAACATACAGTCCATTCATGGTTCTCGTTAAAGCAATGTACAACAAATCCCTCTTAATTTTTGCCATCTCGACCCGCAATTCCACTGATACCCCCTCAACTAACAGCAAATCATCATCAACTCCGACCAAAAATACCGTGTCAAACTCAACGCCTTGAGCATCCATCAAAGACATTACCCTTACTTTTTCCTTGTGTTTTAATCGCTGTTCAAAAACTCTCAGCAATTCGTCATTGTGTGATAATATGCCGATACTAACATCTCCCAGGCCAGATATTTTATCCTCAACGTGCCTTATTTGTTCATCCATGGACATTGCCATCTCCTCAACTTCTGGGCCGGATTTTATCATATCGGGAATCTCAACTGAATATCCCAATTTTTTCAAATAAACCAATGTCTCCTTGGTATTGCGATACACTTTGGACAACTTTACGCACCGCTCTTCTGATAGCTCCCCCAAATCTTCCAACTCATTCACCGTCCCCAACCGCACTCGCTGATTGAAATCTCCTATATACACCATTTCGCCGCCGGCAGGATCAACCGCCTGAGTGAATAATTCCAAATGTTCGGGCAAATAATTCTGGAATTCATCAATAATAACCAACTTGTAAGTTGTTTTAATTCTCGTCTTCCTTCTCTTGGCTTCTTGAGTCTTTTTATTCACTACATAATATTCTCTTTCAATATTGAAACCATCTTCAGTTCTAAATATAGCCTTCAACAACACAGCCAAATCCACCCGATCCAATATTTTATTTCTCTTTTGGATCAATAGCCGACTTTTTTGTTCTTTACTGAAATTGGCTGCATAGACATCCACTAAAATATTAAACCAATTTTTGCGCCAGCTAATATCTATATCATTTTTTAGACCCTTAATTTTTGACCAAATATATCCGGCATCGCTGTCTCTCTCATGATCTAAGATTGTCCACCCTGTTAATGGCAAAATTTTTCGAGCCCACGAAGCCATGGTCGTTATCTCGACATCATTAATTCCCAATTCGGGCAATAAGTGTGAAAAATAATCTCGCGTACTATCATCTTGAACAAAAACTATTATCTGGTTGGCATCCAGCTTATCCACGGTCTCCGGAGACTGCAGTAAATAAGCTGCGCGGTGCAGAGCCAGGGTTGTTTTGCCGGAACCGGCCGGACCGGTAATCGCCAATTTTCCTCCGTATTCCGCCCGAACCACTTGATCTTGAGCCTTTTCCATTTGAGCGACAATTTCCGGCAAGATGAAAGATGTCTTTCGGGTAGAAAAATATTCTTGATAAATCAATTCTCTGGTTTGATCTTTTTTTTCCGTCGCTAAAAAAAGTATTTTACCATCAGTTATTAAATACTGATCTTTTTTTAATATCTCTCCAGATTGTTTTCCGGCTTTGCTATCAAAACTAAAGCTTCCTGGTGACTCAAATCTGATTTGGGAAATCGGCGATGCCCAGGAATAAATAGCCTCTTTATCAAAAGAAAATTTAGCAAAATAAAGTTCATGATAATTTTTTCCCCGTCAAATTTAACCAAGCAAGAATAAAAATAAGGCGAGGGACAAAGATTTAATAAATCATTGTATCTCTTGCGGTAAATCGCCGTCATAGTTTGGTATGTCAACTCATCCGCGGCTGATCCATGAAACAACTCCCGAAGCTTCATGGCTTCTTGAGGGATATGTTCAATTTCTTTCTTAATCGCCTCTGTTTTTTCCGTCAAGATTTTCTTTGCTTGAAAAAGATATTTATTTTTCTCTTCTTGTGTCATATTGATTATTATTTATTATACCAAAAAACCGCCTGATTTATTTTCAAGCGGTTTTTGGGGAGTATATAATTGATCGTAATCGTAGTTTGTATCGTATCTTTAGCATATAATAATAGTATAATACCTGCGCTAAATTAAGTCAAATTTTTTATCTTCTCAATTTTTTCATGATTGGTCGACTTTAACCATCTTTAAAATTTGCTTTTGTAATTGTTTATTTTGTATTGGCATACAACCCTCAAAACTTCTGCGCTTCATACAGCCGACGATAAATTCCGTTTTCTTTTTGGAGCAATTCATTATGTCGACCGATTTCCGCTATCTGACCGTCAGCCAAGACAAAAATCCGATCCGCATGAACAATAGTGCTAAGACGATGAGCAATAATAAAGGTGGTCCGTCCTTTTATCAGTCGTCCCAATGCTTCCTGAACCGCCCGCTCAGTAATAGAATCAAGCGAAGAAGTGGCTTCGTCCAAAATTAATATTTTCGGATCACGCAATAAGGCGCGAGCAATGGCAATTCTTTGCTTCTGCCCGACTGACAGTTTCACGCCTCGTTCGCCAACTTTTGATTTATAGGCCCTGGGGAAGCGCATGATAAATTCGTGGGCATTGGCGACCTTAGCAGCCGCTTCGATGGCTTCTTGATTAACTCCCGGCCGACCGTAAGCAATATTAAAACTGATAGTCTCATGGAATAAAGAAATTTCTTGCGGCACCACGGCCATTTGCGCCCGGAGACTTTTGCTGTCCGTCTCTTTGGTATTGTAACCATCTATTTTTATCCGGCCGGCCGTCGGCAAATAATAGCCGAGAATCAAATCTACCAAAGTTGATTTACCGGCGCCGCTCTCGCCGACCAAGGCGATTGATTCGCCCGGCTCAACGCGAAAGTTCACCGACTGCAATGCCTGAGTCCGTTCCTTGCCGGGATAAAAAAAGTTTACTCCCTCAAAAACCACCTCACCGCTCAGCCGACCGGCCTGAATCAATTTTTTGCGGCGCAATTGATTTTCTGTTTTAACAAGAAATATTTTCTGGGCTTTTGACATTTCCGCCGCCGCCCGATTAAGCAAATTGTAATTCATCGCCAAACGACCCAAAATTCCAAAAACATAAACAATATAACCAACAAAGCTGACCACCAAGCCGGCTGACAGTTCATTGTTTTTCAGCATTAAGACACTCAAACCAAACAAGCCGACAAAAGTGCAGGAAAAAATCAATGACTCCCAAAAATCCAGAGTGCTCCAAATCAAAACATTTTTTCGACGAGTAACCATGACCTCTTTTATTTTTCGCCTAATCTTTTTGATCGAACCATCTTCAGCGGTAAATGCCTTGACAGTCTGATAACCGGAAAGATATTCATAATAATCACCAAAAACTTGATTGTACGCCCGATGCAACCTCTTGTTGGACTTGATTATTTTTTTTGACCAGAAAATATTAATGCCAAAATATGCTCCCAGCGCCAAAAACAAAACCAAAGCGAGTAGCCAATTAATTGTCAATAAAATAACCAAAATTATCAAAATCGCCAACAAATCGGGAAGAAAACTAAAAATCACTTGCTCAACTATTCGCTCTAATTGATCAGAAGCTCGATCGACACAATTGATCATCCGGCCGATTTTCTGTTCTTTGAGATAAGAAAAGGGCAGGTGTAAAAAATGTCCAGCATAATCAACCAGCAATCGACTACTTGCTTCTACAGAAATAGTATCAGAATAAATAGTAATCGCTCTTTTGAGCGAATTACTAACCAGAGATAAAACAAACCACAGCAACAAACCCAGGCCGATTGTTTTCAGCGCTCCCCCCTTCAGGGTGATGTCTATCAACCGGCCATAAATAATCGGAATCACTGCCAAAATTCCCGCTGTCAACAAAGAAGCGAGCAATAACCAATAAACTTTCCGGCGAGAAGGTTGAAGGTATCGCCAAATTATTTTAAATAATTCTCTCACTGTCTAAACTTTATTATTACACTTACAATTGCAACTCTAATTATAACAAAAAATCACCGCTATTAAAACGGTGACTTTGTTCCAACTGGTAAATTAAATTTTCACCGCCCGATTCAAATAGCTCTGGCCGGCGTAAGTGACCTGATTGTCGCTGATATTAGAAAACCCCGCCTGCCGGAGCAAATCCTGTTGCTCGGTCTCGGTCATAAAATCATAACTGCCGGTTTTATTCTCCTTTTTAATGACCGCATTATAATAAAACATCTTGATTACCACCGCGCCCAGCTTAATCAAATCCTTGAGTGTCGCCCCAAAGCCAAGCTCGACAAACGACCGCTTTAGATGAGCGGTAAAAATTTTAATCGGCGCGAAACCTCGATGGACATTGGCGACGACTATCCGGCCGCCCGGCTTCAAGATGCGATAAAACTCTTTGAAAATATCCGGCCGCAATTTCTTGTCCAAAGTATAAATGACATTGTTGGAAACAACAGCATCAAACGCGCCGTCAGCAAACGGCAAGGGCTGGGTCAAGTCGCCTTGAATTGTCTCGGCAGACAAATCTTTCTTCCTGTGAAGCTCCAAACCCTCCCTGGAAAAATCAAAACTGACGACTTGGGCGCCCTTGGCTTTGAGCAAAATAGAAAGATTGCCCGTGCCCGAGCCGGCGTCAAAAATCCGATCACCGTTTTTTACGCTCACCGCCTCAACAATATCCCGCAATAATTCTTGATAAGGAATGGCTTTGTTTAAGATGTCATAACTTTTAAAATACTTTCGCCAAAATTTTGTGTCTAGCATATCTTATGATAATTTTTAATTTTAAATTTTAAAACAAATAATTGCTGCATTGCTAAATTGTTATATTGTTGCATTATTTTTGTCACTATTATGGAGATAGCGCCCAACAATTTGACAATTTAACAATATAATAATTCGTCAATTCAACTTTATTATAGACTTTACAAACCTTTTATCTTTATAACCTTTCGCCTTACTCATACATCCCCTCAATCTCTTTTTGATAATGACCTTCTATCACCTGACGGCGAAGCTTCAGGGTCGGAGTGAGCTCGTCCCGTTCTTGAGAAAATTCATCAGTCAGCAAAACAAATTTTCTTATCCGCTCATAATCGGCCAAATTCTGATTGATTTTTTCCAACCGCTCGCCAAACAGCTCCAAAATATCCGGCCGGTTGACTAATTTGCTCGGCACGCCCAAGGGCAAACCCTTTTCCTTGAGAAACATCCCCACTTCCTGCCAATCCGGCACAATCAACGCCGAAACAAATTTGCGCCGATGAGCGATTGTCATTGACTGAGCCACAAATCGATCGATATTAATTTTTTGTTCTAGTGCTTCCGGCCAAATATTTTTGCCGCCGCTGGTCAGCATCATTTCTTTTTTCCGGCCGATAATTACCAATCGCTTGTCCCAACCAATAAAGCCGAGGTCGCCGGTCTTAAACCAGCCATCATCAGTAAAAGCGTCTTTAGTCGCCTCCGGGTCATTAAAATAATCCTTAAACACGCTGGGGCCTTTGACTAAGATTTCCTTATCACCGGAAATTTTTATTTCCACCCCCTTAACCGCATAACCGACCGTGCCGAATTTAATAGCTTCGGCCCGATTAACCGCCACCACCGGCGCCGTTTCGGTCAAGCCGTAGCCCTCGACAATAATAATGCCCAACTTTTGAAAAAATTTGGCAATCTTCGGATCCAGACTGGCGCCGCCCGACACTGTCAGCCGCAGCCGGCCACCAAGCTGGGCGCGTATTTTTTTAAATACCAATAAGTCACCAAGCTTATAACCCGGACTGCCAGAACGCTGGCGCAAGGCCCAGTGAAATATATTTTTCTTAATCTTTGATCCACTAGAAACTTTGTCCCAAATAATATCATAAAATTTTTCAAATACTCGCGGCACGGCAATCATCACCGTCGGCCGGACTTCTTTCAGGTTTTGGGCCAACTGCTTAAAGCCCTCACCATAAGCAATGGCGGCGCCAAACAGGAGTGGCGTATAATATCCGGCAGTGCGCTCCAAAACATGAGACAAGGGCAGAAAAGACAAAAAAACATCGCCTTTTTTGACCGGCACCATATCATTAATCGCCGCCACATTACTCAAAAAATTACCATGGCTAAGCGCCACTCCTTTGGGTAAGCCGGTCGTGCCGGAAGTATAAATAATGCTGGCAATGTCGTCGGATTTGACTGCCGGCAAAACTAAGCCGTCAACCGCATTTGCGCCACTGGTGATAAATTCATCCCAGCCCAAGCACGCTCCACCACAAGAATCAATCGTTTCCCGGCTAACTTTTTCCATTACGATAATTTTCTCCGGCCCGACCAAACCGTCTTGGCCGAGTAAGACTTTATTCAGCAGGGCTTCATCAGACACAAACAAAATCTTGGCTCGGCAGTGATTCAAAATATAACCAATACCCTTAGCGCTCAAAGTGGTATGAATGGGCACACTAATGGCGCCAAGCGCCATCGTCGCCAAATCCGCCATCGCCCACTCCGGCCGGCCATTAGACAAAATCGCCACCCGATCCCGCCGCTTAACACCCAACATTGTCAAAGCCAATGCCGCCCGTCTGACCTCTTGCGCCAACTCCTTATAACTAAGGGAAAAATAAACTCCGTCTTGCTTGTATTTCAAAACCGGCCGATTAGCTTTTTGTTCAGCTAGAGTGAAAAAATTTGCGGGAATATTTTTTTGTAAATCCATATTTATTAAAAATTACAAATTCAAAATTACAAATAAACCACAGCTGAATAGAATCAAACTACCACATTGTTATATTGTCCGCTGTAGCGGATTGTTAAATTGTTGTTTAGTCATTCAATTTTTTCCTAGTAAAACTAATCAGATTATGAATCTCTCTTGGCAACCTGTCTAATTCAGAAAAAATATATTGGTGCTGTTCCTGAGAAATAATCCGCCTCGATTTAGCTTTCTGATTCCAATCCAACGATTCTTTAATAGAACCTAAACTATAATAATAAAATTTGATTTTATCTTTTTTGCCATAGCGACCAAACCCTTCGGCAATATTTGATGAGATAGAATCAACCGACCTGACAAATTGTTTCCCAATCGTCTCTTTGCAGAAATAATCCCAATTTACAACTAACCTCCAAACATAATTTGATAAAACAAACGATATTTTATAGGCACTAATGTCACTTAATTTTAAAAATCTTTTTTCCTCCATTATTATTTAACAATTTCACAATATGACAATTTAACAATTTTTTTACTGAAAATTTTCCTAAAAGCCGATTTTATTTGCCCAGCTCGTCAATAAACTGGCTAATTTTCAAAAACACTTCCTCTTTCAAATTTTCATCAACAATAGTATGGAGATTACTCTCAAACCAATAAATCAATTTGTAGCTGGAGCCCAGGTTCTCGTGGAGATACTGGGCGCTTTTGGGATTGACCACCGGATCATTGGTGGCATGCATAATCATCGCCGGCGTCCACCG
>Ga0208458_1000466_pt1 | contig 43167 bp, 41 predicted proteins | sample AD_UKC085_MetaG_FD_184432 | JGI IMG/M metagenome (GOLD analysis project Ga0208458, IMG submission 184432) | Active sludge microbial communities of municipal wastewater-treating anaerobic digesters from USA - AD_UKC085_MetaG (SPAdes) (version 2) | ecosystem: Engineered > Bioreactor > Anaerobic >... | reverse complement strand
AGCATTTTTGCTTGAAACAGGGGAAACTTTAAGCTATAGCAGACGGCACTTGGGCGGTTAACTCAGCGGGAGAGTGCTACCTTCACACGGTAGAAGTCGCTGGTTCAATCCCAGCACCGCCTACCATTCAAAAAAACAGGGATTATCCATTCACGGTTAATCCCTTTTCTTTTATATGCAGATGAAATCTGATCATGAATCAAAATCAGACAAATGGTCCCGCCCGATCCTAATTCTCTGGGGCGTCTCGATTGGCGCGGTCGTTTTTCTATCGCTTGTGCCCCGGGTGGAGTTGCCGGTCGATTTCTGGAACGCGGACAAACTCTATCATTGCGCCGCATACGGATGGCTGGCGCTGCTGCCGGTAATTGGTTTTGCCGATCGGCGAACAGCGCTTTACGCCGCGCTCTCCGCGATTCTTCTGGGCATACTGCTGGAAGTGGGGCAGTATTTTGTTCCTGGGAGAATGTTTTCAGTTCCCGATATTCTCGCCAACATGTTGGGGGTGATCCTTGGTATTTTTCTGGGGCGCTTTATTCGAAAAAGACAGGAATAACAAGGAGTTATGGTAAAAATGGCTTAATCGGGTGAAAATTACCTTTCTGTGTGAAAAAGTTTTTGCGTCTTTTTGAAGGTGTTTTTTTCCGTTCTTTCTTTGTTATTGAATTTATTTGTAAATTTTGATTAAATCCCGAACGAAAAAAGCAGTCGTCAAAATTGAAGCTGGTATAGTAGTTGCTGAAAACATCATAAAAATTCAGACAAGGGGTCGAACAATGAATAAGAAAGGTTTCACCCTGATCGAGTTGATGATTGTTGTGGCGATCATCGGCATTCTGGCAGCCATCGCCATTCCGCAGTTTTCTGCCTACAGAATTAAATCATTCAACACGAAAGCAAAAACAGAATTAAAAGGTGCCTATACCGCATGCCAGGTTTATTTTTCCACTGAATCGGGAGCGACATCTTGCGGAATTGGCGGCATGCAGGCCCAGAAATTTTTTAACTCCAATGATGTGACGATCGCTATTAATGATCCTGATATGAATAACTGGACGGCAACGGCAAAACATGACGCGGGCAATGTTACATATACCATAGACAAAAACGGCAAGATAACCCCTTAAAGAAAAAGAACTCCATGAGCATACAGGGCCTTTGCTTTTCCGAGCAGGTTCATTTCTCCTTTCACCGGAAAATCATTTCATTATTACATATTCCATTTGTCGCCAACATCATGTATAAATTTCAGGCCATCCTTCCTGAGAAACGGCCTGACTTCTCAAGGCCAACGCTTTTGTGGAGATCCGGTGTTTAAAGGGAAAAAAGTCATAGTGGTCATGCCCGCTTATAACGCGGAGCAGACGCTGAAAATGACGTACGATGAGGTGATGGCGCAGGAGATGGTTGATCTGGTGATTCTTGTGGACGACGCCAGTTCCGATCAGACGTCTGCGATCGCCCGCGGACTGCTCAAAACCAGGGTGCACATTCATGAAAAGAACAGCGGCTACGGCGCCAACCAGAAAACCTGCTACCGGATGGCTCTGGAGGCGGGCGCAGACATCGTTATCATGGTTCACCCTGATTACCAATACACGCCGAAGCTGATTCCGGCCATGGCTTCCATGATCGGCAATGGACTTTATCACTGTGTGCTCGGTTCCAGAATTCTGGGAGGGCACGCAGTGAAGGACGGAATGCCGGTCTGGAAGTACATCGCTAATCGATTTCTCACGCTTGCTGAAAACGTGATGCTGGGCGCAAAACTCTCAGAATATCATACCGGCTATCGCGCCTTTTCACGGGAGCTTTTGGAAAAACTGCCGCTGGAACGGAATTCCGACGATTTTGTTTTTGACAATCAGATGCTGGCGCAGATTATCTGGCAGGGATATACCATTGCCGAAGTGAGCTGTCCGACCAAATATTTTGGTGGAGCCTCGTCCATCAACTTCAGGCGCAGCGTTCGTTACGGTATCGGCTGCCTCGCGACGGCCATGAGTTTTCGTCTGGCAAAAGCCGGACTGTTTCGTTCGAACCTTTTTTCTTAGACAACTGGTTATTGATGAACTCGTAAAAAGCCAATTTCGCACCCTTTTCGTCATACCGGCAAAGGCCGGTATCCAGTAATTACAATAAGTTCTGGACTCCGGCTTTCGCCGGAGTGACGGTTTGAATTACTTTTTACGAGACCGTCGGTTATTGAGACAAAAAACAAAAAACCGATGTGTGCTTCTCCGGAGTTTCTGATTCGTCTCTTTCAGGTAGAGAGCTTTGAAAAATGTCATTTCGAGGAGCGTGAGGGACGAGAAATCTTAAGGATGGCCGTTTGTTGAAGATTTCTCCCTTCGGTCGAAATGACAAAAATGGCCGTTATTCAAAGCTCTCAGGTAATGAACCGGTTCTACGCGGTTTTGGCCTGGCTGGATGCGAGGCTGATGCCCCGCTCATTGTCAACCGTTTTGCTGATCAAGGCCAGGAAAAAGAATCTCTTATAGCGATTCCGAGATGGTTTTCATGGTGGCCAGGTATTGCCGGCAGAGGTAACGGTAGGCTTCGATGCCGTCTTTCGCGGTCGCTTTGTCTTTGTCCGTCACATCCCGCGTGATTTTGGCGGGATTGCCGGCGACGATTTTGCCGGCGGGAACGCGCATGCCTCGTGGAACCATCGATCCCACGGAGACGAAAACGTCTTCCTCGCAAACAACATTGAAGAGGATAATGGCGCCGATGCCGATCATGCATCGATCGTGGATGTGGACGTCATGCAGGATGACGCCGTGCGCCACGGTGACGTCATTGCCGATGACGGACTCGGAACCGGGATAGACATGAATGACGGAATTGTCCTGCACGCTGGATCGGTCGCCGATGATGACCGGGCCGAAGTCCGCACGGATGGAAACGCCCGGCGCGATCAGACATTCGTGCCCGAGGCGGACGTCGCCGATTAAAACGGCCGTGGGGTGAACAAAAGAATCGGACGGAACCCGTGGTTTTTTCCCTTCAAATTCGTACAGGGCCATAAAAAGACATCCTCATCAAAAAGCAGCAATCCGTTAGAACCCTTTGCATAATGTCTCTTAAGTCATTGCGAACAAAGTGAGGCGATCTCATAAGCGTTTGATATTGGAAGAGATCGCCACGTCGCTTCGCTCCTCGGGATGACAAAAGTGTAATGATGCAAAGTTCTCCCTTAAATAAACCGGCCGGCTGTTTTTGTGGGACCGGCCGGCATGCTTTACTTAAAACCGTTCAGGCCAGGGATATATTGACCGAGCCGCCCCGGCCGAAAATATCGTGCAGGTGGACGTAGCCTTTTAATGCTTTCTTTTCATTGACCACGGCCAGAGAGGTGATTTCTTTTTTCTGCATGAACTCGACGGTTTCCGCCAGGGACGCTTTTTCATCGATGGTTTTGGGATTTGCCGTCATGACCCGGTCAATCGTAAGCCCGTCAAAGGACGAACCCCGGCTGACCATCCGGCGTACGTCGCCGTCGGTCAGAATTCCGATCAGGTGGTTCTTTTTATCCGTCACCAGCACGAATCCGACATTCATCCGGTCGATCACTTCGATCGCCTGCCGGGCCGGTGTTCCGGTGATCACACGCGGGATTCTGTCCCCCGTGATCATGGCGTCCCGGACCGTTGCCCGAAGTCTTGCGCCCAGGGAACCGCCGGGGTGGAACTTGTAAAAATCCTTTTCCCTGAATTTCCTTTTGTCGATGAGCGCGATGGCCAGCGCGTCTCCCATGGCCAGCGCGGCGGTGGAGCTGGAGGTCGGCGCCAGGCCGAAAGGGCAGGCTTCCTTTTCCACGGACACGTCAATGACGATGTCGCTGTTTTGGGCCAGGGTGGATTTGAGAACGCCGGTGAAGGAGATGATCGGCGCGCCGATTTTTCTGACAGAGCTGATGATCGGCAGCAGCTCCCGCGTTTCGCCGCTGTTGGAAATGGCAAGCAGAATGTCTTTTTTGGTGACGATGCCCAGGTCGCCGTGAATGCCTTCCACCGGATGGAGGAAAAGCGCCTGTGTGCCCGTGCTGGTCAGCGTGGCGACGATTTTCCGCCCGATCAGGCCGGATTTGCCGATGCCCGTGATGATGACGCGCCCCTTGCACTGAAAGATCAAATCGACGGCGCGGGAAAAGTTCCCGTTAATCTTATGAACCAGACTCAAAATGCTCTGCGCTTCGATTTTCAGAACTTCTCTGGCGCGTGAAACGGCGGTTCGGCTGCTGCTCATGTTTTTGTTCTGCACGGTATTTCCTTTTAGGCCCGTAAATCCACGTTTTGGGAAAGTTAGCAAAAAACACCGGACAAAACAAGAATCAATTACTCACGAATTTTATTTGACAGACGCTGTAAAATCCATCATGGTTGCGCACAAGAAGGCCGATTGGAGATTTTTTGAGAATTTGACAATGAAAGTTGTTTTTCTATCCGATGCCCATTTGAAGCGTTCGACAGACGAGCGATACGGCCTGCTGGTCCGTTTCCTGACGGAGCTTGGGGAAGGCAGGATCAGGTCACTGGCCGGCGACGAAAAAACGGTTCGTGTAAACGCGGCCATCGATGATTTGTATATTCTTGGCGATTTTTTTGATTTTTGGTTTTGCCGTCCCGACCGCATTTATCCGGAATTTCAGCCGGTCATCCGCCGACTGGTTCAATTGCGGCAAAGCGGCGTCCGCATTCATTTGTTTGAGGGGAACCATGATTTTTTCATGCGGGAATATTTTCACGATGTGCTGGGAATGAACGTCTTTGAGGAATCGGCATCGATTGATCTGGATTCCAGTCGTGTTTTTGTGGCCCACGGTGACACGCTGGACCGGACCAATGTGTTTTATCTCACGCTGCGGAAAGTTTTGCGAAGCCGGATTTTTTATCATTTTCAGCGCTTGATGCCCGCATCCGCCTTATGGGCGATTGCGGCCTTAAGTTCAGCGACCAGCAAAACCGTAACCGTTGAAGACGGGGATGTCCTGGTTGAAAAATTGTATGCCTGCGCTGAAGAAAAGCTGTTCCGGGAATATGATACGGTGATTCTAGGGCATTGCCACAAGCCCGTGCTGCGATCTTCGGACAGGGAAGGCCGAAGGAAAACCTTTGTGGCGCTTGGCGACTGGATCGTCCACAAATCATTTTTGTACTACGAAGACGGCAAATTCTTCATGGAGTATTACCCGGCTGAACCGGGGTGAAGGCGGTGTTCGGTGAAAAACTGGACATCTCCGCTTCTTCGTGCTAGGAAGCCTCACTTTTTCAGAAAAAGAGGGACAACATCATGAATTTTGGCGGAATATATCCCGAATGTTCACTCGGCAACGCTCGGTTTGTCGTCGTTCCCGTTCCCTATGATCTGACCTCGACCTATCAGCCCGGCAGCCGCCGCGGACCGGCAGCCATCATTGAAGCGTCAACCAATATGGAGCTCTACGATGAGGAGCTGAAGAAAGAAACATATCTGGCCGGAATCCATACCGCCGAACCGGTTGCCGTGGACGCCCGCGGACCGAAAACGATGATTGCCGCCGTGCGAAAAAAAATCAGCCGGATCGTCGCGCAGGACAAGATCCCGGTCATGCTGGGCGGCGAGCACAGCATTACGCTGGGAGCTGTGCAGGCGGTCGCGGAGAAATATCCGAAGTTGACGGTCCTGCAATTTGACGCACATGCGGATTTGCGCGACAGCTATCAGGGCACGCCTTATAATCATGCCTGCGTGGCCAGGCAGATTGCCGGATTTTGCGATCTGGTTCAGGTCGGCATCCGCAGCATGAGCAGGGAAGAAGGGGACTTCCTTCACACGAGCAAGGTCAAATCCTATCCGGCGGATGATGTTTTCGATCATGCAAACTGGGCCGAAAAAGTTGCCGGGCAAATCAAGGGTGACGTTTATATTACAATCGATCTGGATGTTTTTGATCCTTCGGTCATGCCCGCTACCGGAACACCCGAGCCGGGCGGCCTTTTCTGGCGCGATGTGCTCAGTCTGCTTCGGCTGGTGTCCCGCAAATGCATCGTGCGCGGGTTTGACGTGGTGGAACTGGCTCCGCTGCCCGGCATCGTCGCGCCCGATTTCATGGCGGCAAAGCTGATCTATCGGTTGATGGGGTATATTACGGAAAGCCGAAAAAAATAATTTTGCTTCGACGCGCTGCGGGGATTGATCCGTTTGGTATCGGAGGGACAATGGATGGAAAGGCGGCGTTCTGAATCAACCGGGGGATGGCGTTCATTGCAGCCGGAGTCTTTATGCAAGCGGCACGCGGCCTTTGTGGCCAAATAACCGCTTGACAAACACAGGAGATAATGTTTTAAAGCCACCAACTTACAAAGGACTTATCGCGGGGTGGAGCAGCTTGGTAGCTCGTTGGGCTCATAACCCAAAGGTCGAAGGTTCAAATCCTTCCCCCGCTACCAATTAAAATCAAGGGTTTAGAGAGTTTTTCTAAACCCTCTTTTTTTCTGCGCTACCACGATGCTACCACTTTTTAAAGTATCTCATCACATAAACCCGCGTTCGACGTTCTTGTTCAGTCCATTCGGTAAAAGGTTTTATTTTGGATTTCCGATTTATTTTTGTTGGTTTATTGATTACACCTAACTGAGTTATATTATCCAGCCTTAACCCGACGCTTTGTTTCATCAAGTCATGACTGCCTTGCTCCATGCTTTCCCTCTCACAAGATCCCCTATGCTAAGCGGGAAGGGGTTCTCCCGCTTGTCGACTGGCCTGCCTATTCCCGATTATGAAAACTTATCCTTCCAGAAGCCTTAAATATTCTTTTGATGATTCGTAGCAGACACCGGCAATAAATTTGTTGAACGCCTTGTCATCGCCCTTATGGGTTTTGTTCAAAGTGTCCAGATAGTCGCGCCGCAGGACCGGGGGAATAATTGCCACAGGATAGCCTGCCTGCAATAGCGCAAGGTTCATCAAGAGGCGCGCCGCCCTTCCGTTTCCGTCAATGAACGGATGAACGGTTACAAGCTTTCGATGCAGGATTGCCGCGTATTCAACGGGATGATGCTTTGACCGGTCATCGGGTATCCTGACAACAAATGACTTCATCAAATCCGGTATCTGTTCAGGAGCGGGGGGAATGAAGGTTGTGCCGGTAATGATAACTTTCTGTTTCCGGTATTTTCCGGCCTGATCTTCATCAATCCGATAATAAAACAGCCGATGCAGTTCTTTGATATTCGCTTCTGAAATGTCTTGATGTTTAGCCAGCCGGAAAAGCAAATCACAGGCTTCTGAATGTCCCAAAGCTTCCAGATGATCTTTGACCGGCTTACCGCCAATGGTGATTCCGTCTTCAATGACGATTTTCGTTTCCGTTTCGGTCAAAGAGTTTCCTTCCAGAGCATTGCTTGAATAGGTCATGCCGATTCGGAAATATTCCCGTAGCTCTCTGACCATGTGCGAATCCAACGGCCTGTGTGCGTCAATCTTTGTTTTGATCGAATCAATTTTCTTGAGTATGTCTTTCATCCCGTTTCCTTCCTCAAAAGCATGCCGCATCCGGTTAGAGAAAAACTCGGTAATCCGTGTTCAATAATTCGGCAAAGAGCTTTGCGTTTTTCTTGCCAATGGTGCGCTTGCCGTGTTCCATTTCGCTTAAATGCCTTTAAGGATTTCCATCGCCTTGTCTTTTCTATGCGCGGGGCCTATCAGATGAAGTTTAATGTTTTTGGTATGGCGCGCCTTCGTGGGCCCCAACATAAATCACCTCAATTTGTCTTTCCTTCCGGTTCAGTGTTGCCATCCAATTCATGTTTCTACCTATACCAAAATATGGGAAGGGTCAAGATTGCTCAATTTCATTCCGGCTCGGTTGACCGCTCTTTTTCTTAATGGGGTTTTCCCCGTTGTACGGTCCCCGGCTTGCCCAAAAGTTATACATGGCCCGAATTAACGACAAGCAATGGGTAATAGTCTTCGGGGACAACCCCGCGCCGGTCATTTCTTTCTTGCGCGTATTCTTTCCGCAAGAATATCGGATGCCAACTTTGCGCTGTATCCCTTGCTTAGCCGCGCTCAGGATTTTCTTGACATCCTAAACCGAGTTTTTTATGGTTTGCGCGGCAAAAGCAATATCCGATACAAGCGTCGCAGTGGTTTGTTGTGGTTCTGATTCTGGTCGGTATGGTATTTTCCGTCCGGGCGGCTGAGCAAAAACCCAACAGATGCTGTCCCGGGCGCACGCGGACATTCACGTTAATCTGGTGGAGGAGGCGCAGCCCCTCGCGGATAGGTCGGAAACCGCTGTTCTGCTGGAAGAAGGCGTACGTCAGTTTGAAGACCTTTTTTGCGCGAGGCCTGCCGCCGCTTCGGTTGATCTGGTCAACTCCTTATTTGATGAACTCGTAAAAAGCAACCCACACCGTCACCCCGGCGAAAGCCGGGGTCCATAACTCATTGTAATTACTGGATACCGGCCTTCGTCGGTATGACGAAAAGAGCGCGAAAAAGACTTTTTACGAGACCGTCTTATTTGAAAGCCTTGAATTTCTTCTGGTGACGGCCGGAGAAGCGGTTTCTTCCGGGAAGCCGGAAGATATTGACATGTTGAACCGGCTCACGGAAGATCGCGGCCCGATGATGGAATCCCTGCGGGCGCGTCATTTTGAACGCGACGATGCGGCCTCGCGCCAAACGCAGGATTATTGTTTTGATATTTCAAATTTTTTCGCGCGTTTGATCTGTTTCCTTCCTGTGCTGGCCGGTCGGTTGGCCTACCTTGGGCGGCAGCAAAAAAACCGTAACGGGGACAAAAAAACTGCTGTGATTGACTATGACATGTGATATGAGCGTGCAGCGGCGGGAAAAAAGACGCTTTGAGGTTACCGCCGGAAAAGAGAGGGCATGCAAGTATTAAAATTTAAATTCGGGGCCAGCGGCGACAGAGTGGACGCATTTGGAATACGTTTTTTCGGGGATTTCGACGGCAGAGTGGGACACGGTGGAACCTTCAGCGAAATCCTTACGGATCCGGATATTCCTCCCATGACGACGCATCAAAGAGTCACCCTCTGGTTCATGTTTGAAAAAATCCGGCCGTACGACAAGGTTTCCCGCATGCTGGATCACCTGACCGAAGGCCTGAAAAAGAGGGGATACACGATCAAGCTTTCATCGCTCGACGGGCTGGTGGATACGACCTCGCCGGAATACGACAGCAAACCCGAGCGGCGTTTTCCCGCCTCCCGCAGGATGCACGGCTGCAACGCGGCCACCGGTTTTTCAGTGACGGCCGAAAAAACAGATGCGAAATTGAAATTTTCATCAAAAGAAATTTCATCCGTCAAGGAGGTGGCTGTGCAACTCGGCCAGGAAATTTACGGCCGTCCCTTGAAAATGGTTTCGCTCCAGTCTTGAGAAACGGACCGGTTCCTTGGCTGTTCCTTTCCGGCCGTTGCATCGAATCCCGTCACCCCTCCCCCCCCCCCCCCCCCGAATTGAAATCCTTTGTCTTGAAACAGCGTCAGACAGGCGTCGACGACGTTTTCATCATAGAGGATCCCTCTGTTTTTCCTGATCTCGTCCAGCGCTTTATCGATTCCGAGTGCGGGCCGGTAGGGCCGGGGAGAGGCCATGGCCTCGACGACATCGGCCACCGAGATGATCCTGGCCTCGATCAGGATCCGGTCCCCGGAAAGTTTTCGTGGGTACCCCGATCCGTTGATTCGTTCGTGGTGCTGATAGACAATTTCCGCAATCGGGTATTTGTACTCGATGCTTTTCAGAATTTCGTAACCTTCCTGGGCATGCTGCTTCAGGATGTTATATTCGTTATCGGTGATCTTGCCCGGCCGGCTGAGGAACTCCGCGGGCACGTAGATTTTTCCGATATCGTGGAGCATACCCGCCGTATGCACGGCGCTGATACGTTCATCGCTGAAATTCATTTCGGCGGCGATCGCCTCGGCCAGGCGGGTTACCCTCTCCTGGTGGCCTGCGGTATAGGGGTCCCGGATTTCCACGGCCGTGGAAAGCGCGCCGGTGGTTTCATCCAGAACGCGCCGCAGCGTGATTCCCGCGCTGATGTCGATGACGGTTCCCTGGTAATAGATGAAATTGCCCCGATCATCGAAAACGGCCCGGACATTCATGGATACCGGCAGTTTGCTCCCATCCTTTCTGTAGAATTCCGTCTCAAATCCCTTCACATACCCGTCGGTTTGAAGAATCCTGATCAATTCTTCCCGGCGGGACGCATCGACATACAGGTTTTCCGGACGGGCCGTCGCCGCAATGTATTCTTCGGCGGAGGAATAGCCCAGCAGCGCCACCAGGGCGGAGTTGACCATGGTGCATTTGCCCTCCAGGGTGGTCTGAAAAATGCCCTCAAAGGCGCTCTCGACAATGTTGCGGTATCTGTTTTCGCTTTCTTTTAAGGCTTCTTCGGAAATTTTGCGCTCGGCCATTTCAAACAGCAGATCTTCGTTGAGCTTCTGAAGCTTTTTTGTCCTTTCCCGCACTTCTTTTTCCAGTTCGTCGTGGGCGTTTTGCAGGATTTGCTCCGCCTCCTTCTTTTGCGTCACATCGTTTCCGATGCAGATAATTTCGGCAAGCCGTCCCCGTTCATCCAACACAGGCCGGTTGGTCCATAAAATCCAGACCCGGCTGCCGTCTTTTTTGATATTTTCGTTTTCGTTGACGGTGTGTTCTCCGGGGTTCCGGCAGACCGACACCATAAAGGCCGCGAGATCGCGCCCGGAGGATTCCATTTTCGGAACGATGGTCCCGATCAGGTTCTTCCCGACAATCTCCTCTTTGGAAAAGCCGAAAAACCGGAGCGCAAAATCGTTGACAAAGACAATCCTGCCGGAAGTGTCCATGCGGAGAATGATGCTGTTGGCCAGTTCGACCATCTCGCGGTATTCCTGCTCGCGTTTCCGGAACAGGTCCGCCGCTTCTTTGCAGCTCGCTTCGGATTTCTGAAGGCGCTTCATGGATTTACGCATTTGATCCATTTCTTTCAGCAGTTCTTCTTTGGTCATGGCATTATCCTTAAAAATGGTTTGTCGGCGTTGCGCAGATCTCAAACGGCGCCTAAAGGTAATAAATAGCCGTGCCGGCCGTGATTCCCGAACCGCAGGCCAGGAGCAGTCCTTTCTTTCCGGGTGACAGGCGCGGTCCGCCCCACGCGCTTTGCAGCGTCAGCGGCAGCGCCGCTCCGCTCGTCGGGTAGGGATAGGAGGAATCCGGACGCCGGTCGCTGTTGATTTCGCTCGCGATGACCATGCCGACCTGCGCCTCGCCGCTTTTGATCATGGCGTCGAGAACCTGAATGGCGTTGAGCATGCCCAAGTCGCCGCTGATCAGCAGGATGTTGTCGCCGGCCTGCATTTTGTTTTGCAGCATGGAATCGTGCAGCACCAGAAAATGGCTGGTCGTGGTCGTGTTGGCGTACTTTTCGGCGATGCACGGGAAAACATCGGGCACGTCGCAGCCCAGGAAGCGCTTTACCGCCTTGATGCCCTGCTGGATGGCGCGCACGGAAACCAGAGAGCAGGCGCCGGTGACCAGCGCCGGATGTGAAGCGATGGAGGGGGTCATGGCTGTAACAGGAGGAGGTTTCCGCATGATCCTTCTTTTCGCCGGGAGGAATTCTTCTTACATGAGAGACATGTTTTCGGCTTCCCGCATGAGTTCGTCCCGGAATTTGGGATGGGCGATGCTGATCAGCGCGAGAGCCCTTGCCCTGGTTGATTTGCCCTTCAGGTTGACGATGCCGTATTCCGTTGCGATGTAGTGCACATCATTGCGGGGCGTCGTGACCATGGTTCCAGCGGGAAACTGACCCACAATGCGGGATACCTCTTCGTTTTTTGCCGTGGAATATAAAACGAGAATGGCTTTTCCATCCGGCGAGTCGTAGGCCCCCCGGACAAAATCGAGCTGCCCTCCGGTGCCGCTGTACTGACGTCCCTCCAGATATTCCGCGTTGCACTGTCCCAGCAGATCGACCTGAAGAATGGCATTCACGGCCGTCATGCGATGGTTTTGGGCAATGACGGCCGGGTTCATGACGTAGGAGCTGGGATAATTTTCAAAACTTTTGTCCCCGTTCATATATTGAAAGGTTTCTTTTCCGCCGTAGGCCAGCGAAAAAATATGTTTGCCGGTGTGGACATTTTTGTGTGCGCCGGTAATCACGCCCTTTTGAATCAGATCCACCATTCCGGGGCACAGAAGCTCCGTGTGGATGCCCAGATCCCTGTGACTGTCCAGGTAGGGAGCGATCGCGTTGGGCAGGGTGCCGATGCCCAGTTGAATCACCGCCCGGTCCGGGATGGTTTCGGCGACAATTTTTCCGATGATCGGATCCAACGGGTTTGGCTGCATGGGCAGCAGTTCGAGCAGAGGGACCGTATTTTCAACAATCATTTCGATGTCGGAGATGTGTATCAGGGCGTCGCCGTAAACGAAGGGCATGTTTTCGTTTACCTCGACGATCAATGTTTTGCACAGGGTTGCCATCACGGAGAGGTAGCCGTTGCAGGGGCCAAAACTGAAGTAGCCCTCTTCATTCATCGGGGCGACGGTGGTCACGGCCACATCGACCTCCATCGTCTCCATTACGATTTTCGGGACCTGATGGAGATAGGCGGGAACGAACTGCGTCAACCCGACCTGCACCATGTTGCGGGAACCTTCGCTCACGAACCAACTGTAGGAATCGACGACATCGGCGATATCCGGATTTCCCAGTGTTTCGGCAAAATGCTTCTGGGCGTTAAACGTGTAAACCTTGAGATGGTTCAGGTCGCCCAGGCGGGCCCGGTTGGCGATGGCCGCCAGCAGGCCCGGCGGCTCGGCAATGGTGACGCCGTGGATCAGCGTATCCCCGTCTTTGACGGTTTTCGCCGCGAGGTCAAACGTCGTCAATTTTTCCCGGTACTGCTTATTAAAATCGGCCATATTCAAATTCCCCGGCCCGTATATTTACATGGCCTGCTTCATCCTTTCAAGCGAAATCATGAGGTTCGATGCGGAAAAAAGGCGTCGGAAAAGACACAGGTTGTGGTAGCGGAAGATGTTGATAAATTATCGGCAATAGGGTATTCAGATAATCCGTTTTGCGGCGGAAAACAACCCAGGGATGAAATGAAGATGCGGATGCTGAACCCATTGATCAGGAAATACAATTCGCGGAAGATTTCCACACAGTATCTTCTGTTGTTGATCCCGGCCATCTTGCTGCTTTTTCTTGCCTTCGGGTTTGTCGCGTACACCCTGGGCAAACCGGAAGCCCTGAAAAACAATTACGAGCTCGCCGAGGTGGTTACCAAGAAAACAAATCAGGCGCTCATGCGATGGCTGGAGGAGCAGATCCGCACGGCGCAGACCATTGCCCGCGACCCGAGGATTATAGCCGTCGCTCTTTCCCCCGAGGACCAGCAGAAACGAGCGGATGCGCAGAAATTCCTGTCCGAAATGCACGCACGCTACCCCTATTATGAAAATATTCCCCTTGCCGTAAAGCTTGCCCCGGACCGGACGATTGCCGTGGACGTCCACGGGGAAAAGAGACTCATCGGAAATGGAAATTTTTTCATCGATACGGTGGGCGGAAAAACGATCGGGAAATGCGGCCCCGAGTTCAGTTATATCAGGAATGTTTTTGCGGGAAAACCTTACTTCATCAGCGAGGTCTATCCCAGCATTCTAAGGGGCAATCCCATTTTTGTCGTCGCCGCTCCCATCGAGCATAACGGCGAGGTGATCGGCGCGACCATTGTCGCGCCGAGAATGGATTATTTCACGGAGTTTTTCGTCGAAAAATCCGTCATCGGCGCGACCGGCTACCTCTCGATGATCGATCAAGACGGCATGATCATTTCCCATCCGCAAAAATCGCTGATCCTCAATAAGAAAGGGCCGACCCTGGTGAAACCCGTCACGGACAGGATCGCCGCCGGCGAATCTTCCTTTTTGTCCGACTTTGCGGGCACCGTCAAGGCCTACTATGTGGAAAAACTGACCACGGCCCAGTTTCACATGGAGGACAGCTGGTATATCGTTTTTTGCCGAAACTACGATGAGGTGCTTTCCGGCATTTTTGCCTTCCTGTTCAAATTGTTCATCAGCATGCTTCTGGTCGCGGTCGCGGTCGCGCTGCTCGTCTATTTCCTGACGCGAAGACTGGTCGGCAAGCCGATGGAGAAGTTGACCGGCGCGGCAGACAGCGTCGCCAAAGGAGATCTGCGCGTGCAGATCGACGCCGGCAGCAGCCGCAATGAGGTGGGTCTGCTCAGCCTCTCCATCAACAAAATGACCCGAAGCATTCAGGAGCAGACCATCCGGATCCGGGAGGCGGTTGATACCCTCAACGCGACCACGGCCTCCATCGTTTCGGCATCGGGCCAGCAGGAAGCAGCGATGAAAAGCCTCGAAGGAAACGTGGCGCGGGTGGGGGTTTCTTCCAAACAGATTTCGGCGACGTCTCAGGAACTGTCCGGAACCATGGAGAGCGTGAGAAATGCCGCCGGTGAGGCGTCCCGGCTGGCCAATGCCGGGCAGGCAAGTCTTTCCGGTTTGCAGAGCGCCATGCAAAGCCTCTCAGCGGGAACGGCGAGCATTTCTGAAAAGCTTGCGTTGATGCGCCAGAAGGCGGCAAGCATCGACAGCGTCATCGCAACCATTACCAAAATTTCCGATCAGACGAATCTCCTGTCGCTCAACGCCGCCATCGAAGCGGAAAAAGCGGGGGAATACGGAAGGGGCTTTTCCGTCGTTGCGCGGGAAATCGGACGGCTGGCCAATGAAACCGCCATTTCGACGCTGGATATTTCGGACATCATCGCTGAAATGCAGGCATCGGTCGTGGATGGCGTCCGGGAGATGGATCATTTTCGCGAGGACGTTGCCCGTGGGGTCGGCTCCGTCGAAGATGCCACGATGCAGCTTACACAGGTCATCGCCCGGGTGGCCAATCTCAGCCCGGAATTCGACAAGGTCAATGAGGGCATGCGCTTCCAGTCTCTGGGTTCCCGGCAGATCAGCGAGGCCATGGCCGAACTGAACGCCGGCGCGGCGCAGTTGACCGGTTCTCTGTCCCAGTTTAAGGCCGTCACCCAGCAACTGAACACCGCCGCCAGAGGACTGAGCGAGACGGTCTCCCGCGTCATTGTGTAATCGGCTTTTGCGGCGACCGCTGCGGCGGGAAGGCCCGGAGGGTTTATGAATTTAGGACTGCAAAATAAAATAGCCATCGTCGCCGCGGCAAGCCAGGGACTGGGCAGGGCAGCGGCGCGCCAGTTGGCGCTGGAGGGAGCGACGGTCGTGATCTGCTCCAGGCGCGAAGAGGCAATTACGCAAGCGGCCCGGGAGCTGCGTGAAGAAAGCGGCTCGGTTGTTCTTCCCGTGAAAGCTGATGTTACAAAGCCCCAGGACATCAGCCATCTGGTGTCGGAAGCCGAACAGCGTTTCGGTACGGTTCATATTCTGGTCAACAACGCAGGCGGTCCTCCGGCGGGTGATCTGCTTTCCTTGACCGACGAAGACTGGCTCCGGGGCCATGACCTCACGCTGATGAGCGTGGTGCGGCTGACCCGCGCCGTGTTGCCCCTGATGGTGCGGCAGGAATGGGGCAGGATCATCACCATCAATTCGATCGTCGCCAAACAGCCCATCAATGAACTGCTGCTCTCTTCCGCGGTTCGCCCCGGCATCGGCGGCCTTGCCAAAGTGCTGGCCAACCAGTACGCAAAATACAACATTACGGTAAACACCGTGTGCCCCGGCCACATTCGAACCCGAAGGCAGGAGGAGCTTGCGCAAACGCGCGCCGCGGCGCGGCGGATCTCCGTCGAACAGTATTTTACGGAAACGGCCGCCGCCATTCCCGCCGGAAGACTGGGCCAACCGGAGGAGATCGGAAACGCCGTGGCGTTTCTCGCATCGGAAAAGGCGGCCTACATCAACGGTGTGAATCTGCTGGTGGACGGAAGCGCGGCCAAGGGCGTTCATTGATGAGAAAGAAACGAAGCAGCCAGTCCAGGCTGAAAAAAGATGTTCTGGAACAAAGCCTCTGCACCGGCTGCGGAGCGTGCGTGGGGCTTTGCCCCTATCAGATGGTGTACAAAGACCGAACCGTTCAGCTTTTCGACTGTGATCTGCCCGACGGCAGGTGCCGCGCCTTTTGCCCCCGAACGCCTTCCGATCTGCCGCTTCTTCGGGAAAGTCTTTTTGACGCTTTGGATGCGACCGACGAAATCGGTCCGGTGAAGGAGTTTTGGATCGCGCGCGCGAAGGATGCAGGACTGCGGGCCCGCTCTCAGCACGGCGGCACGGTAACGGCGCTCTTAAGGCTGGCGATGTCCGAAGGATGGATCGACGCGGCGATTGTTTCCGGCCGTCTGAGTGAACGGGAGCCCGAAGGCCGTTTGATCGACGACGCGGGAGCGCTTGCGGACTATGCCCGAAGCCGCTTTTGGGCGGCGCCGACCGTCGCCGCGTTCCACCGGGCGCCGGAAGGCGAAGGCCGCAGAATCGGCGTCGTGGCCACGCCCTGCCAGGCGCTCGCGCTGGCCAAAATCAGGACGGCAAAGATTGATGGATACGACAAGGGCAAAACGCTTTCGCTGGTCATCGGTTTGTTTTGCGGCTGGACGCTCGCGCTTGAACCTTTTCAGAATCTTCTGGAAACCTATCAACTTTCCGCGGCGAATCTTACCGGCATGGACATTCCGGCGGGGAAAAATATTCTCGAGCTCCACACGGCGGAAGGCCCGGTGAATGTGCCGATGGCCGAGGTGGATGCCTGCGTGCGCGAGGCCTGCCGCTATTGCGTCGATTCCACGGCGGAGTTTGCCGACCTGTCCGTCGGCGCCGCCCGCTATGGCCGGAACTCCGGGGAAATGCAGAACTGGAACCAGGTGATTGTCCGCAGCGAAACGGGGAAAAAGCTTGTTTCGCTGGCGCGCAGCCGGGGGATTCTGGAATTTCGCGAAACGCCGCAGGAGGCGCTTCACGAACTGAAAAACGCGGCGGCGGAGAAAAAGAAAAAAGCGCTGGCCCGCATCATCGCCAAAAGCCGGTCGCCTCAGAATTTGCTGTATTTGAATCCCGGCGACACGGTGGTGAAGAAATATTTAAAGACGTAGGGGAGTGTCGCGCCGCCCGCATGGGTGGTTCCAACCGGTCCCGATGGCGCGCGAACGACGAGATACGAAAGACGAGACATCCGTATGACCAGATTGCTTTCACCGGCCGGGTCCAGAGTTTTGTTTCTGGGAAATGAAGCCATCGCCCGAGGCGCGCTGGAAGCGGGAGTGTCCGTGGCGACCGGATACCCCGGTACGCCTTCTTCCGAGGTGATCGAATCGCTTGCGACGGTGGCCCGCGGGCGCAATCTTTACGTGGAGTGGTCGGTCAACGAAAAAGTCGCGCTGGAAGTGGCGGCGGCCGCGTCCTTCGCGGGACTGCGTTCGATGGCCGTCATGAAGCAGAACGGCGTGAACGTGGCGTCGGACTTTCTGCTGCACCTGACCGCTTCGGGAACCCGCGGCGGCCTCGTCCTGGTTTCCTGCGAAGACCCGGGGGCGCTCTCCAGCGTCAACGAAGGGGAGTCGCGCTACTTCGCCGGCATGCTGGAGATGCCGCTTCTGGAGCCGGCGGATTTTCAGGAAGCCAAGGACATGACGAAATGGGCTTTTGAGCTTTCCGAAGCAATCGGCAACGTCGTGATGCTGCGCTCCGTCACCCGCATGTCGCATGCCAGCGGAAACGTGATTTGCGGAAAATTCCCGGCGAAAACCCGCAAGGCGGTGTTCCGCTGCGACGGACCGATCATGGATTCGCAAACCGGGCCGATGATCAGCACGCCGGTGGTGGCCAAACATCTGCTTCGCCAGCAAAAGCTCAAAACCGTTCAAGCCCTTTTCGAAAAAAGCCCGTTCAACTGTTACACGGGCCCCGCCCGGCCTGATCTGCTGCTCGTCACGGCCAGCGCCTGTTCTCTCTACGCAGCCGAGGCGGTTGAAATGCTGGGCCTTCAAAAGCGGGTGGGCATTCTGAAGATCGGGACCACCTGGCCCCTGCCGCCTCGCCTGGTGTCGGGCCATCTGCGGAAAGCCGGAAAGATTCTGATCGTCGAAGAAGTGATGGCGTTTTTGGAAGAAAACGTCAAGGTTCTGGCCGCCGGAGACCCGAAGCTTTCAAAGGGCAAAACATTCTTCGGCAAGTACGACGGGACGCTTCCTTTTGCGGGGGAACTCAACCCCGATATCGTGGCGGACGCCCTGGCGAAGATTTTCAAGATCCGGCGTGATGCACTTTCGCCGTCCTATCTGGAAGAAGCGCGAAAAACGGCGGCGATGCTTCCCCCCCGGGAACAGACGTTTTGCGCCGGCTGCCCGCACCGCGCGTCCTTCTGGAGCATCCACAACGCCATTGCGCTGGACAGCCGCGAAGGGTTCGTCTGCGGCGACATCGGCTGCTATTCAATGGCGGCGCTCACGCCGGCCAACGGCTATTGGACGATGCCGACGCTTCATTCCATGGGGTCCGGCACGGGGCTGGCCGGCGGTTTTGCCAAACTGGCGCCGTTTGGATTCAAAAAACCCGTTCTGACGGTCTGCGGCGATTCCACATTTTATCACGCGGTGATCCCGGCGCTCATCAACGCGCAGCACAACCGCGCGGACGTCACGTTCATTGTGCTGGATAATCAGGGGACGGCCATGACGGGGTTTCAACCGCATCCGGGCATTGAGGTGAACGCCCTCAAGGAAAGCGTTCCGGCCGTCGATATCGCTGCCGTCTGCCGGGCCATCGGCGCGAAGGTGACGGTTTGCGACCCGTTTGACCTTGCGGCAACCGGCGCGGTTCTGACGGATTTTCTGGCCGAAAAAGGTTTGCTCAAAGTGCTGATTCTGCGCCAGGCCTGCGCGCTCAGCCCTGAAAAAAAGGGCAAAAAAACATTCGAGATGAAGGTGGACGAAGAGTTGTGCCTGGGGGACGCCTGCGGCTGCAACCGTCTGTGCACAAGGATTTTCCGCTGCCCGGCACTCGTCTGGGACCGGAAAAAGAAGAAAGCGGCGATTGACGAGGTGGTCTGCGCAGGCTGCGGCGTCTGCGCTTCGATCTGTCCGCAGAAGGCTATTGTAAAAACGCCGGTCGCGTCCGCTTTCGCTTCCGGCGGATGATTGGACGGCTCCCCGTCCCGACGGAGCGGGGAGGAGCGTATCGTTGTATTTTCGGGAATTGTGTATGAAAAACAAAAACTCCGGACTCACCAAAAACCTGATTCTCACCGGCGTGGGCGGACAGGGCAATGTCATGGCATCCCGGGCATTGGCGGGCATGCTGGTGGACGCGGGCTATGTCGTGACCATCGGCGAAACGTTCGGTATGTCGCAGCGCGGCGGGTCGGTCATGAGCCATCTGCGCATTTCCCCCGACGCGGTGAAAAGTCCGCAGATTCCCAAAGGCGGCGCGGATGTGATCGTGGCGCTGGAGCCGCTTGAAGCTCTTCGGGTTTTGACGGTGTACGGGAATCCCGGCGTCTCGCTCATCTCCAATGCCCGTTCGATCGATCCCATGGGGGTGATCACGGGCGAACGCGACTACCCTTCCGAGGAAACGATTCATGAGGCCTTTGCGCGATTGACGGCCCGGTGCTGGATCTTTGACGCCACGGCCATAGGCCTTGTCCTGGGCAACCCCGTGCTCAGCAATATCGTCATGATCGGCGCGCTGGCCGGGACGGGCCTTTTGCCCATCGACCGTCGGATGTTCGCAAAAGAGATTCGCAAAACCCTTTCTCCGGAAAAATATGCTTTAAATCTGAAGGCTTTTGACGCGGGATGCTCCATGATCAAATAAGGGTTGACGATCCGGCGGTAAACCTTATATTACTCCCTCACAAATCATTTTCCGAGGTGACCCTTCATGACCGACATCTATTCCGCGATACAAGTGAGCGACCATGTTTACTGGGTGGGCGCCATCGACTGGTCGATTCGTGATTTTCACGGCTACACCACGCCCCACGGAAGCACGTACAATGCCTACCTGATCCTGGCGGATAAAATCACGCTGATCGACACCGTCAAGAAGCCCTTCCTGGAGGAAATGCTGGCGCGGATTGCATCCGTCATCGATCCAGCCAAAATCGACTACATTATTTCCAATCACTCCGAACAGGACCATTGCGGATGTCTCTCTGAAGTGGTCGGACGGGTCCGGCCCTCAAAAGTGTTTGCCTCCGCCGCCGGCGTGAAAAACCTGGGAGAGATTCTTCATAACGATTATGTTATTCAGGCGGTCCGCGACGGAGAGACGCTTTCCCTGGGCAATATGGAGCTGACCTTCATGGAAACGCGAATGATTCACTGGCCGGATTCGATGTTTACGTTTCTGGCTAAAGACGGCCTGCTGTTTTCGCAGGACGCCTTCGGCATGCACCTGGCGACGTTCGAGCGCTTCGCCGACGAACTGCCGGCCGACATGTTGGAATACGAGGCCGCCACATACTACGCCAACATCGTTCTGCCTTATTCGCCGGTAGTTCTCAAAGCGCTGGAAAAGGTGGCGGCGACGGGCTGGGAAATCAGGACCATTGCGCCGGATCACGGACCGGTGTGGCGCAGGGATCTGGGGTTCATCCTCGACCGGTATAAGAAATGGGCTGTGCAGAAGCCGGCCAACAAGGCGGTGGTGGTTTATGCGACCATGTGGCATTCGACCGAAAGCATGGCCAAAGCCATTGCGGAGGCCCTGGCGCAGGCGGGTGTGTCCGTTAAAATTCTTTCCCTCAACGAAGCGCACCGCAGCGAGGTTATTTTTGAACTGCTGGAGGCGGGGGCGCTGATCGTTGGTTCGTCCACGCTCAACAACAATATGCTGCCGCAGATGGCGGATGTCATGACCTATATCCGGGGGCTCAAACCGGTCAATCTGATCGGCGCGGTGTTCGGCTCTTTCGGCTGGAGCGGAGAGTCGGTGAAAGATCTGGAAACGGCCCTCAAAGGAATGAAAGTGGACGTGGTGGCCGAAACGGTTTCCGTCCGGCATGTGCCGGGTCCGGAAGCGCTTGAAAAATGCCATGAGCTGGGTCGGACCGTTGCGTCGGAACTGGCCAAAAGACTGTCCCAGAAATAAGACCATTCAAGGAGGCGAATCATGAAAAAGTATGTGTGCGATGTATGCGGGTATGTTTATGATCCGGACCAGGGAGACGAAGAAGGTGGAATTCCCCCCGGAACGCCGTTTGAGAAGCTTCCCGCGGACTGGACCTGTCCGGTTTGCGGCGCCGATAAAAGCGAGTTCAAGCCGGAATAAGTATTTTTCAGGAAAGGGGGTAAGCGATGGATGAAAAGATTCGGGAAGCGCTTCGAGAGGCCTACGTCGGCGAGGCGAAAGCCGTCCTGCGGCTGAAAATGTTCGCGGAAAAAGCCGATCAGGAAGGCTATCCGCAGATCGCGCGCCTTTTTCGCGTGATTGCTTTTTCGGAAGAGATTCACGGCAAACGGGCGCTGCGCGTGCTCAAGGAGATCAAAACGACGGAAGAAAACCTTGCGGAAAGCTTCGAGTCGGAAAAAACGGTGGCGGAAATCGCCTATGACCGCTTTGTAAAGATGGCGGAGCAGGCGGGCGACAAGCAGGCCCTTCTGCACTTCAGCCAGAGCCGCGACGTGGAGGAAACACACGCCAAGCTCTACAAACAGGCCATGAACCACTTCATGGAAGAGCGCCAAACCGTTTATCATGTCTGCAAGGTCTGCGGTTATGTGGCGGACGGGGTATTGCCGGAGGAATGTCCGGTTTGCGCGGCGAAAAAAGAGCAGTTTACGACTTTTGACCGCTAGGGTTGGGCGTTCATGATGACGCATGGTCGAATTCTGTTGGCGATTGTTTTGCTGATGCTGCCGCAACAGACTGCAGGCGCCCAGAAACCTTTGTGGGAGGTGGGCGCAGGCGGCGGTTTTCTGATGATGCCGGATTACCGGGGATCGGACAAAACGCGGCCGTACCTGCTGCCTTTTCCCTACGCCGTTTACCGGGGCGGCATTTTTCGCCTGGAAGACAAAAGGCTCACCGCGCGGCTTTTCAAAACCGACCGCGTAACCCTTGACGCGAGCGGCTACGGCGCCGTGCCCGTGAAGAGCGACGACAATGACGCGCGCCGCGGCATGGAGGACCTGGATCCCACGTTTGAATTTGGCCCCGCGCTGCGCGTGAAACTGCTCGACTCCCGCGAAAACTGGCATCGGCTGAGCCTGGCCTTTCCGGTGCGCGCGGTTTTTTCAACCGATTTTCGTTCCGTGCGCCATGAGGGATGGGTATTTTCCCCCCGATTGAACTTTGAAAAAGGCGACGTGATTCCTGGGACGGGTTTGTATCTGGGCGTCTCCACAGGTCCGATGTTCGGCGACCGCGGCTACCATCAATATTTTTACAACGTGGAGCCTGCGTACGCCACGGCCTGGCGTCCGGCCTACGATGCGGGCGCGGGCTACAGCGGCTCCACGCTGACCGTCGGGTTGGGGAAAAATTATAAGTCTTTTCGCTTTCATGCGTTTGTCAGCGCCGATTTTCTGCAGGGCGCGGTTTTCGAGGACAGCCCCCTGGTCAAGACGAAAACATCCTGGATGAGCGGGCTCAGCATCACCTGGGTCTTTCTGAAGTCAAAAAAGACCGTGATGGACGACACGCCCTAGCGAGGAGCAAGATGGCGATGTTTCAGGGAACATTCATGACGATTCTTCTCACGCGGTGGCTGGTCATTACCGCGGCCATTCTCCTCTCGTCCAGCCTCCTTTCCGGCATTCATGTGGCTTCCGTACCGACGGCCTTTCTAGCTGCCGCGATTCTGGGAATTCTGAACACCTTCCTTCGTCCCGTCCTGCTTCTTTTGACCCTGCCGCTGACGGTGCTGACGCTGGGGATGTTTGCCTTTGTGCTCAATGCTCTCATGCTGCTTCTGGTGGCCTATTTCGTGCCGGGTCTGGAGATTGACGGTTTTTTCTGGGCGTTTCTCGGCGCCCTGATGATCAGCATCGCCAGCTGGCTGGCCAACCGTTTCATTTATCAGCAACCCATCGTCCATCACGGGAAACCCGACGTGATCGATCTGGAGCGGGGGGATGACGGGAAATGGCGCTAGACGCAACGTTCAATCTTACCCCGGCGATGAAGCAGTACGTCGAAATCAAGGAAAAATATCCGGACTGCATTTTGTTTTACCGCATGGGCGACTTCTACGAGATGTTTTTCGAAGACGCGCTTGCGGCCGCGCCGCTTCTGGAAATCACGCTCACCTCCCGCAATAAGTCCAGTAAAGACGCCGTGCCGCTGTGCGGGGTTCCCTATCACGCCGCTTCCGCCTACATCACAAGGCTCGTGGAAAAGGGCTACAAAGTAGCCGTCTGCGAACAGGTAGAGGACCCGAAAAGCGCCAAAGGCATCGTCCGGCGCGAGGTTGTCCGCGTGATCACGCCGGGGCTGGTTCTGGACGAGGAGAACCTGAAAGCGGGAGAAAACAATTATCTGGCCTGCCTGACCGCCGGCCCCGATGCGCTGGGCCTGGCGTTTCTGGATCTTTCCACCGGTGAATTTTACATCGGCGAGTTCCCCGGCCGCGAAGCGCTTCTCGCCGCCGCGGGCGGATTGGTCTTTCGGGAACTGCTGGTCGCCGGGACCTTTCCCGATCCGGTGCTGGTCAAAATGCTGGAGGCCCAGATGCCGTCCGTTTGCGTCAATACGATTGACGCGGCCGGCTTTGAGCCCGGGCAGGCGGATGAAATTCTGGAGAGGGAGCTCGCGCCTTCGGTGCTGGAAAAATCAGGCCTTCACAAGCTTCCCGCGGCGAAAATCGCCGCCGCCGAGATTCTGCGCTATGTGAAGGCCACGCAGCAGGTTCGCGCCGGCCATATTTCCGCCATTCGGGAATATGCGCCCCGGAATTATCTGATGCTCAACGAGGCCGCGCGCCGAAACCTGGAAATCTTCGCAACCCTTCAGGACGGCAGAAGCGCCGGCTCTCTTTTTTCACTGATCAATGAAACCCTGACGCCGATGGGGGCCAGACGGCTGCGCTGGTGGATGGCCTATCCGCTCACGTCGCCCGAAAGAATCCGCGGACGGCTGGCGGCCGTGGCGGAAATCAAAAACAGCCACGCGGCGCGGGAAGGCCTGCGCAAGATTCTATCCGGCGTCTATGATTTGGAAAGGCTGGCCGGACGCGTTGCGCTCATGGCGGCGACGCCGCGCGACCTCGTGGCGCTGAAAACGTCTCTTGCCGTTTTACCCGGCCTGCGATCCGGGTTGGAAGAATTTACCGCGCCCGCTCTGATCGCCTTGCGCAAAGACATGACGGACATGTCCGCGACGGTTTCGCTGCTTTCCCGCGCGATTGTCGCCGATCCTCCCGCCCGCACGCAGGACGGGGGATTTATCGCCGCGGGCTTTGACGAAGAGCTGGATCGCCTGCGCTCCATCAGCGCCGACGGCAAAAAATGGATTGCCGCGCTGGAGGTCAAAGAGCGGCAGGCCACGGGCATCCATTCCCTCAAAATCGGCTACAACAGCGTGTTCGGCTACTATATCGAAGTGACCAAAGCCAACGCCGCGCTGGTGCCGGACTCCTACGTGCGCAAGCAGACGCTGGTCAACGCGGAGCGCTACATCAATCAGGAATTGAAGGAATTCGAACAGACGGTGCTGCACGCGGAAGAAAAAATACGCGGGCGCGAAAATGAACTGTTTGTCGCGCTTCGCGAAAGCCTGCTGCCGGATATTCCTGAAATTCAGCACAACGCTTTTCGCGTGGCCGAGATCGATGCGACCTGCGCGCTGGCGGAAGCGGCCGAAAAGCATGCCTACGTCTCGCCCCAAATCGATGACGGAGACGTCATCGACATTCAGGACGGCCGCCATCCGGTGGTCGAAGCGGCCCTCAAAAAGGAAGGGTTTGTGCCCAACGATACGCTGCTGGATTTGCGGCAAAACCGCCTGCTCGTCATTACCGGGCCCAACATGGCCGGGAAGTCCACATATATCCGACAGGTGGCCCTGATCGTGCTTCTCGCGCAAATGGGCAGTTTTGTTCCCGCTTCCCGCGCCCGCATCGGCGTGGTCGATAAAATCTTCACGCGGATCGGCGCGTCGGACAGCCTGGTCAAAGGCCAGAGCACGTTTATGGTGGAAATGATGGAGACGGCGCAGATTCTCACGGAGGCGACGCCCCGCAGCCTGGTCATTCTGGACGAGGTGGGTCGGGGAACTTCGACGTTTGACGGGTTAAGCATCGCCTGGGCCGTGGCCGAGTATATTCACGATTTCGCCGGGCAGGGCATGCGCACGCTGTTTGCCACACACTACCACCAGTTGACCGATCTGGCCGCGTCCAGGACAGGCGCGAAAAATTACAACATTGCCGTCAAGGAATGGGGGGAGAAAATCATTTTTCTGCGCAGGATCATGGAGGGGGGAACGAGCCGCAGCTACGGCATCGAAGTCGCGAGGATCGCCGGCGTTCCGGCGGACGTCATTGCCCGGGCCAGGGAAATTCTGCGCAATCTGGAGAAGGGCGAATTCGACGAAATCGGCATGCCGCGGATCGCCCGCGGCCAAAATGTCCGAAAGCCGGCCAACCCGCAGTTGAATCTGTTTGCCCCGAGCGAAGACGTCGTTCTGGAAGAGCTTCGCCGGCTGGATGTTTCTTCCATGACGCCGCTTTCCGCGCTCAATAAACTCAACGAACTGAAAAGCAAATTATGAAAAAGGAAACAGGAACGGCATCGGCCCATGACCCGGCGGTCCTTTAAAAAGCGCATCGGAATGATGCTGCTGGTAATGATCGTCCTTGCGGCGGGGGTGTTTTATGCGCCCCGGTTTCTGGCGTATTCGACCGGCTGCGCCCGGGCGGATGCCGTCGTGGTTTTGCTGGGCCCCGTTTTTCACGACCGGGATCGCTACGCCAGGGATTTGATGAACCGGGGGATGGCGGACACGCTCCTGATTCCCGCCTATCAAAAGATCTTCACCGTTGACCGGGGTAAGCTCCGGCCCGCTTTCGTCCGGAAGGACCCCGATCGCCTCAATGCGAATCAGGGCGATGAGGCTTCGCCGTATTATGAGGACACGCACCTGGAGCTGATCGAGGCGAAAAGAATCTTGCGGCAAACCGGTCAGACGACGGCGATCTTCGTCAGCTCCCCGTATCATATGCGGCGCATCCGCATCATGGTCGGCAAACTGTTCGGTTCATCCGAAGGCCATTGTTTTTTGCCGACGCCCTACGAAAAGGCCCCGGTAAACGCCTGGGAACTGAAGGCGTCCGACTGGAAAAAAGTGGGCAGAGAGTATGTGAAAATCGCGTGGTTTCTCGTTTATTCCCCGTGGGCCCAAATGACCGATTAATGATCCTCTTTTAGGTGCGGCAGGGCCAGCTGCACTTTTTTGAGGGCCTGCTTCTCAATCTGGCGGGCGCGTTCACGGGTGATGTTGTATTTGTCGCCGATTTCCTGAAGGGTTTTTGCAATATCTTCTTTAAGCGCCTGTTCCCTGATCTGACGGACGAGTTCACGGGGGATGTTGTATCTGTCGCCGATTTCCTGAAGGGTTTTTGCAATATTTTCTTCTCTATCAGAACTCCTTATAGCTCTTTTAAATTCGATAATGTCTTCTTTTGCCTTCCTTAGGATTGCTTCTTCTGCTTGTATAGCCTCTTTAGCGGATGTAACTGTCTCGCCTTTCTGCGCAATTTTATTAATTTGGTTAATATCATCGCCTTTCCCTTCTTCAACGAGTTGTTTATATGCTCTAATCCTATCGAATCTACTTCTTTCTTTTTCATCATTGCTTTCTACTTTTTTATTTTGCTCTTCGTTAACAATACGTTCTATTTCCATCGTATTATTCAACATTATACGGTGCTGGATGATGTAGCGTTCCCGTTCATTGAGTGTAGCCAAGGCGCCGCCGATATTGTGTTCAACCAATTCTCGTTCATAGTCCTTGATCACGGATGTTTCCTGGTTGTCGCCGTCATGGGTGAGGAAATCGAGATGGGACGTTTCGCCGTCATCACCGATAAGCTTATTGAGCGACAGGTCGCGCGCGCCCATCCGCAGATCCATTTCCGCGACCTCGGACCCCTTGACGCCCAGTGAATCGGCGATCTCGCTGAATTCGGGATTCTTCTTCGAGATGGTTTCCAGCTGTTTCCTGGCCTGGTTCAACTTGAAAAAAAGTTTCCTCTGCGCCTGCGTGGTTCCAATCTTGACGATGCTCCAGGATTTAATCAGGTAGTTCTGAATGTAGGCGCGAATCCACCAGACCGCATAGGAAATCAGGCGGTAGCCTTTTTCCGGGTCGAATTTTTTGACGGCATGAATCAGTCCGATGTTGCCTTCCTGAATGAGATCGGCCAGTTTGAAGCCGTAGCTGCGGTATTCGTGGGCGATCTTCACGACAAACCGCAGGTTGGAAACGATGAGTTTTTCCGCCGCTTCCATATCGTTGTCTTTCTTCAGGCGCATGGCCAGCTTGAACTCTTCCTCGGGGGTTAAAATGGGGAAGCGATTGATCTCAGCGATGTATAAGTCCAGAGTGCCGGTGAAGATGGGTAACTTCAACGTGCTGGCCTCCTCGATAAAAAAACATGGTTTATTAAAATACCGAAGAGTCCATTGGCGGTCAAGCAAATATTTTCCAGTAAATATTTCCCCGGGCGGTCGTCCCCGTCTTGACAGGCGGGCGCCGAATGATTATTCTACCTTCAAAAAACCAGGGATTATGGATATGAAATCCGTGAACAAGACGATGGTCGAATCAGCCATTAAACTGGCGAAAGAGGTCAAAGCCGGCTGTGTTCTCCTGTGCGTAGATGTTCGCGGTGAACTGGCCGAGCTTTCCGAAGACGAGAGAAAATCGGTTCGGTTCGTTTTCGTCATGAGAGAATCCGAAGAATTGCCGGAGAAGCTGCTGCCGACGGCGAAGAAACTGGAACTTCCCGACGTGAATCTGACCCGCGTCGGAAAAATCAAGATCGCGATCGCCAAAGGCATTGTTTCCGGACTGTTCAAAAAAGGCGACAGAATCGTCTGCCTGTCGGGCGTGCCGAAATTCGGGTATGCGGACAGCATCTTTTTCATCGACGTGGGGCGCGAATTTGAAATTCTGACATCCGACGACATCAGCGATGTCGTGGATTCCGTCCAGCCGGAGGTTTTCAACGCGGCGTTGAACATCGCCTGTGAGCTTGCCGCTCAGGGGCGGGAAACCCGGAAGGTCGGAACGATCTTTGTGCTGGGGGACGATGAGAAAGTCATGCAGTTGTCCCGGCAGATGATCATCAACCCGTTTAAAGGATACTCCGAGGAGCAGCGCAATATTCTGAATCCGGAGCTGGAGGAAACCATCAAGGAGCTTTCCGCCATTGACGGCGCGTTTATCATCAAGGCCAACGGAGCGATTGTTACGGCAGGCCGGCACTTGAGCGCGGCGCTGGACAGCAAAGATTTTCCGTCGGGGCTGGGCAGCCGCCATATCGCCGCGGCGGGCATCACCAACGTGACCAATGCGGTGGCGATGGTGATTTCCCAGTCCTCGGGAAACGTCAGTATTTTTAAAAACGGGAAGCTTTTTGTGACGATTGAAAAACCCGTGGAGTAGAAGGAGGGAGTCCATGAGATTTGATAAATTTACATTGAAAGTGCAGGAAGCGCTTCAGGACGCCCAGACGATGGCCGCCTCGCAGGGGCACCAGGCCATTGAGCCGGAGCATCTGCTGGTGTGTTTTTTACAGGAGCCAGACTCCATCGTTTCCGCCGTTCTGACGAAGCTGGGGGCATCCCCGCAAAAAATAGAACGGGAACTGGACGCTTATTTGAAAAAGCAGCCCCGTGTCGGAGGCTCGGGCGCAGGCCAGGTGTATCTGGGCGGCCGTCTCAACCGGCTGTTCGACCAGGCCATGACGGAAGCGGCACAGCTCAGGGACGAGTACGTGAGCGCCGAGCATGTGCTGGTCGCGATGTCCGAGGAGAAGGAAGGGCAGGCGGGTAAAACGCTGCGTCAAAACGGCGTTACGAGGGACAATATTTTCAAGGCGCTGGTCGATATCCGCGGCAATCAGCGCGTGACGGACCCCAATCCGGAAGGCAAGTATCAGGCCCTCGAGCGCTATGCCAAGGATTTCAACGAACTGGCCCGTACAGGAAAATTTGATCCGGTGATCGGCCGCGATGATGAAATCCGCCGCATCATGCAGGTGCTGTCGAGGCGCACGAAGAACAACCCGGTGCTGATCGGCGAGCCGGGCGTCGGCAAAACCGCCATCGTGGAAGGCCTTGCCCAGCGCATCGTCAACGGCGACGTGCCGGAAAACCTGAAAGACAAGCGCGTGATCGGTCTGGACGTCGGCGCGCTCATCGCAGGCGCGAAATACCGCGGTGAATTCGAAGAAAGGCTCAAGGCGGTTTTGAAGGAGGTCACGAGCGCCGAAGGCGAGATCATTCTCTTTATCGACGAAATTCACACCGTCGTCGGAGCGGGCGCCTCGGAAGGGTCGATGGACGCCTCCAACATGCTCAAGCCGGCGCTGGCGCGGGGCGAGCTGCGCTGCGTGGGCGCAACGACGCTCAACGAATACCGCAAGTACATTGAAAAGGACGCGGCGCTCGAGCGGCGCTTCCAGCCGGTGCTGGTCAAGGAGCCGACGGTGGAGGACACCATCGCCATTCTGCGCGGCCTCAAGGAGCGCTATGAAGTGCACCACGGTGTGCGGATCAAGGACTCGGCGATCGTTGCCGCCGCGACGCTCTCCCACCGCTACATCACCGACCGGTTCCTGCCGGACAAGGCGGTGGACCTGATCGACGAGGCCGCGTCGCGCCTCCGGATCGAGCTGGATTCGATGCCGTCCGAGATCGATGCGATCGACCGCAGAATTATTCAATTGGAAATCGAAAAACAGTCGCTCAAGAAGGATACGGACAAGGCGGCGACGGAGCGGCGCGAAAAAATCGAAAAAGAGCTGGCTGAACTCAAAAGCGAGATGGACCGGATGAAGTTGCACTGGTCGTCGGAAAAGGACATCATCAAAAAGATCCAGCAGATCAAGAGCCGGATGGAGGCGCTGAAGACGGAGGAAGCGGGCGCGCAGCGCGAAGGCAACCTGGCGCGCGCGGCCGAAATCCGCTACGGCAAAATGGTGGAGCTTGCCAGGGAGCTGGAGACGGAGCAGGCGAAGCTTTCGGACGTTCAGAAAAACAACCAGATGCTCAAAGAGGAAGTCGATGCCGAAGACGTGGCCGAAGTGGTTTCCAACTGGACGGGCATTCCGCTTTCACGCATGATGGAAAGCGACGTGCAGAAGCTCATTCATATGGACGAGCGGCTTCGAATGCGCGTGATCGGTCAGGACGACGGAATCGAGGCCGTATCGGCGGCGCTTCGGCGCGCGCGCTCCGGCCTGCAGGACCCGAACCGTCCCATCGGCTCGTTCATCTTCCTGGGGCCGACCGGCGTGGGCAAGACGGAGCTGGCGCGGGCGCTGGCGGAGTTCATGTTCGACAACGAGCAGGCCATGATCCGCATCGACATGTCCGAGTACATGGAAAAGCACGCGGTGGCGCGCCTCATCGGCGCTCCGCCCGGCTACGTGGGCTATGACGAAGGCGGCTACCTCACGGAGGCCGTCCGGCGCAAGCCTTACAGCGTCCTGCTGTTCGACGAAATCGAAAAGGCGCATCCGGATGTCTTCAACATCCTGCTGCAGATTCTGGACGACGGCCGTCTCACCGACGGCCACGGCCGCACGGTGGATTTCAAGAACACCGTCGTGATTATGACCTCCAACGTCGGAAGCGGGTGGATTCAGGATCCGTCGCTTTCCGAGGAGGAAAAGAAAAACCGGTCGATGGAAGCGCTGCGCGCGACCTTCAAGCCGGAGTTTTTGAACCGCATCGACGACATCATCATGTTCCACGGCTTGACGCTTGACGACATTTACCGGATCGTCGGCATTCAGCTCGAACTGATCGACAGGCGGCTCAAGGAGCGCAAGCTCTCCATCGAATTGACAGACGCGGCGAAAAAATATATAGCCGAAGAGGGCTACAGCCCGGTTTACGGGGCCCGGCCGCTCAAAAGATCGCTGCAGAAGCTTGTTTTGGACCCGCTGGCGATGGACATTCTGGCAGGCAAATTTGCCGAAGGCGACCACATCGTCATCGGCGTTTCGAAAGGGGCGATCACGTTCAGTAAGAAAGGCTGAAGACCGAAGGCTGAAGGCTGAAGGATAAAGAGTAGGGAACGGTCGCGGCCGTTCCCTGCAAAATAAGGGGGTATTATGGCGGAAGAAACCAAAGGCGAAGGATTTGTCATCAGGGACAGGCGTTTTTCGGAAGAACCGGATGCTAATGCAAAAGAGGAGCCGGCATCCGTAAAAGCGGAGGAACCGAAGGGACAGGCCGGAAAAACTCCGGCAGAACCGGATGAGTATCCACCTGTTAATTTTACGAATTTTGTTATTTCGCTTTCCACGTCCGCTCTGTTTCATTTCGGCGATTTTCCGGAGGTCGAAGGGGGAAAAGCCGAAAAGAATCTTCCGGCTGCCAAACAGACCATCGATATTCTGGATATGCTCCAGAAGAAAACCGCCGGAAACCTCGACAAAAACGAAACCAATCTGATCGAGGGAGTGCTCTACGAGCTGAAAATGCGCTATGTCAAAGAAAAAGGCTGAAATGCGAAGGCTGGCGCCTGCAAAAATCAACCTTTTTCTGCGAATTTTGCGCAAACGGCCGGATGGTTACCACGATCTGGCTTCCGTCATGCAGCAGATTTCTCTTTTCGATGAACTGATCTGTTCCCTCCGCCCGGAGGGGATTGCACTTTCCTGCCCCGGAACCGACCTTCCCACGGATGAAAAAAACCTGGTTTACCGGGCGGCCCGGGCGCTTTTTGAACATACCGGCTATCCGGGCGGCGTTGACATCACGCTCTCCAAGCAGATTCCTTCGGCGGCCGGTCTGGGCGGAGGCAGTTCGGATGCCGCGGCCACCCTGCTGGCGATCAATGACCTGTGTTCACTGGGGCTTTCCAAAGACGAGCTGATGAAACTGGGGGTAAAACTCGGCGCGGATGTGCCTTTTTTTATTTTTGGTCAAACGGCGTTTGCATCCGGCATCGGCGACAGACTCCAGGCGCTGGAAAACACGCCAAAACTCAGTATGGTTTTAATCAATCCCCCCTTTCCCCTTTCCACAAAAACGGTTTACGAAAACCTTAATTTCACGTTGACAAAAAAAGAAAATAATTATAGCATTCCGCGATTTTACGCACTGGGTGATGTAATTCGGGAATTGCATAATGATTTAGAAGCTGTATCGATGAACATGCATCCCGAATTGGCGGATTTTAAACAGTTGCTGATCAACGAAGGCGCCCTGGGTGCATTGATGTCGGGCAGCGGTCCCACGCTATTTGGCCTTTTTGCCGATGAAGAGTCGGCCAGAGAAGCGCGGAGTGCTATTGAAAAAAAAGTTTCCGGAGACTGTCGCGTTTTCTTTGCCCAATCACTCTCGGGTAAATACGAATTCTCCCCTGACGAAGAACTGCCCGGTTGAATTATAAATCGAAGACGTTGGGGCGTCGTCAAGCGGTAAGACACAGGATTTTGGTTCCTGCATTCGGAGGTTCGAATCCTCCCGCCCCAGCCAGAAAAGCTTTGGGAGAAATATTTAAATGCTTGAAAGAATAAGGGTATTTACCGGAAATGCCAATCGGGAACTGGCCCGGAAAATCTGTGAAAAGCTGGGGGTTCCGCTGGGCAACGCCAATGTAACCACCTTCAGCGACGGTGAAACCCGCGTGGAGATTGATGAAAATGTTCGGGGGATGGATGTTTTCATCATCCAGTCCACCTGCACGCCGGTGAATGTCACCCTGATGGAACTGCTCATTATGATCGATGCCATGAAAAGGGCGTCTGCCGACCGCATCACCGCCGTCGTGCCGTACTACGGATATGCGAGGCAGGACCGGAAAGTGGCGCCCCGCGCGCCCATTTCGGCCAAACTGGTCGCGGATTTGATTACGACGGCCGGCGCCAACCGCCTTTTGTCCATGGACCTGCACGCCGGCCAGATTCAGGGCTTCTTCAACATTCCCGTGGACAACCTCTTTGCCACGCCGGTGTTGATTGACTACATGAAAAGAAATTACAGGGAGGATACGGTGGTGGTTTCCCCGGATACCGGCGGCGTCGAACGGGCCCGGGCGTTCGGCAAAAGGCTGGGCGCCTCTCTGGCGATTATCGACAAACGCAGGGAAGGCCCCAATGAAGCCCAGGTCATGAATATTATCGGCAACATCAAGGGAAAGAGGGTCATTATTCTGGACGATATGGTGGATACGGCGGGAACCGTCGTGCAGGCGGCCCAGGCGCTGGCGGACGCGGGCGCTCTGGAAGTATCCGTCTGCTGCACGCATCCGGTGTTGTCCGGTCCGGCGATCGATCGCATCAGCAAATCCGCCATCAGGGAATTTGTCGTGACGGATACGATTCCGCTTTGTGAAAAGGCGGCCCAATGTGAAAGAATAAAAGTTTTGTCGGTGTCCGGCCTGTTGTCCGAAGCGGTGCGCCGCATTTATTACAACGATTCAGTGAGTTCATTATTTATTTAGGAGGGAAGGGGTAAATGGAAATAACCGATTTAACGGCCCAGGTCCGTACAGAACACAAGAAGGGCCCGGCCCGAAGGCTGCGTCAGCAGGGACTTGTGCCGGCCATTTTTTACGGCAAAGCCACGGGGAACATCCCGCTGGCCGTGAAAAGCAGCGACCTGTTCAGGCTGCACAAGCAAAAGAAAGACCACGCCTTTATCAAGCTGCTGATTGATGACGGCGGCAAGAAAATCGAGAAGCTTTCCCTGATCAAGGAATTGCAGATCCAGCCCCTGAGCGGGAAATTCTATCACGCGGATTTTTATGAAGTGGATATGAATAAGAAGCTGGCCTTTGACGTCGAACTGAACTTTACCGGCAAGGCCGTCGGCGTGGAAAACGGCGGGGAACTCCAGCATATCAAAAGAGACGTCAGGGTGTTGTGTCTGCCGACCGATCTGCCCGACCACATCGATGTCGATATTTCAGCTCTTGAAATCGGCCATTCCCTGAAAGTGAAAGATATCGTCATTCCTGAGGGATTGACCCATCTGGATCCGCCGGACGCCGCTGTCGTGTCCGTCGCCGCCGTCCGGGTGGCCAAGGTTGAATCCGCCGAAGCCGTTGCCGCGGAAGGTGCTGAAGCTGCGGAAGGCGCTGCCGCCGCCGCGGAACCGGCGAAAGAAGAAAAGAAGGAAAAGGAAAAGAAATAAGGGAACAGAGGAATTATACGGGAGATCATGCGTCTCTTCAGCTTTGGAAAATATCTTTTCCGTTTTCAAAAAGAGAGGGGACAAGTGGTTTATCTGGTTGTCGGACTGGGAAATCCGGGGAAACGCTACGAATTCACCCGCCACAATATCGGGTTTATGGTGGCCGACCTTCTGGCTGCCAGGTGGAAAGTTGATTTAAAACAGAAGAGTTTCAATGCGTTGTGGGGTAAAGGGACCGTTGAAGGTAAAAATGTTCTTCTGGCCAAGCCCCAGACATTCATGAATTTGAGTGGTACTGCGGTAAAGCAGTTGCAGTCGTTCTTTAAAACGGAAATCAGCAATCTCATCGTTATTCACGATGATCTCGACCTGCCCTACGGGGCTGTGCGGATGAAGGCGGGTGGGGGAACCGCCGGTCATAAAGGACTGGCATCTATCGAGTCTAACTTGGGAACTTCCGGTTTTATGCGGGTGAGACTGGGTATTGGCAAACCAGTTGACAAATCCCGAATTGAGGGTTATGTCTTGGAGCCCTTCCGGAAGGAGGAGCAGGTTATGCTGCCGGAAGTGATTCATCGCGCGGCCGATGCGAGCGCTGAAATTGTTTTGAACGGTCTGCAGAAAGCGATAAGCAAGTACCAGACAAAAAATATAGATTTTCTAAAAAAGGAGGAATAGTGAATGTTTAGAAACAAAAGAAGTATTTGGACATTTTTACTGAGCGGTTTGCTGGTTCTGCTTTCCGCTGGCGCGGCCCTGGCCAGTGAAGCGGACATCAAACTGCCGGACTTAAGTCAGGTCAGTTTTATGGGCGGCGCCCTTTCCGGCATGATGATTCTGAACGTCGGCTTGGTCATCTGCATTATCGGGTTGATTTTCGGTGTGATGCAGTATGTACAGACCAAGAACCTGCCGGCCCATCAGGCGATGCTCGATGTTTCCCAGACGATCTGGGAAACCTGCAAAACCTACCTGTTCCAGCAGGGCAAGTTCCTTATCGGTTTATGGATCCTGATTGCCATTTGTATGATTTACTATTTTGGCGGTCTGTCCGGAATGCCTGCCGGCGAAATCGTGATCATCCTGGTCTGTTCGATTCTGGGTATTCTGGGCTCCTACTCGGTGGCCTGGTTCGGTATCCGCATTAATACGGTTGCCAACTCCCGCGCTGCTTTCTCGTCGCTTTCCGGCAATCCCCTCAACATCGTCAATATCTGCCTGCGTTCCGGCATGAGCGTCGGCCTTCTGCTGGTGAGCATCGAACTGTTCTTCATGATCATGATCCTGGGTTATATCCCGAAAGAACTGGTCGGCCCCTGTTTCATCGGTTTCGCGATCGGTGAATCGCTGGGCGCTTCCGCGCTGCGTATCTGCGGCGGTATCTTCACGAAGATCGCCGACATCGGTTCCGACCTCATGAAGATCGTCTTCCATCTTCCCGAAGACGACCCGAAAAACCCCGGCGTCATCGCCGACTGTACGGGCGACAACGCGGGTGACAGCGTCGGCCCCACGGCGGATGGTTTTGAAACTTACGGCGTTACCGGCGTCGCGCTGATCACCTTCCTGGCACTGGCTCTGGCCGGCAACCCCGAAATGGGCGGCAAGCTGATCATCTGGATTTTCGCCATGAGAATCCTCATGATCCTGACGTCTCTGGTTTCCTACTTTGTCAACAACGGCATCAGCACCGCTGCTTTTGCCGGAAAGAAAGAATTCAATTTCGAGCATCCGCTGACCAACCTGGTCTGGATTACCTCGATCGTTTCCATCGGCGTTACCTTTGCGGCAAGTTATTTCCTGCTGAACGCAAATGACCTTGATCCCAAATACGCAGACCTGTGGTGGGCTCTGTCGGTGATCATCAGCTGCGGAACCATTGCCGGCGCGTTGATTCCCGAATTCACCAAAATCTTCACCAGCACCTCTTCCCGTCACTGCGAAGAAGTCGTCAACGCTTCCAAACAGGGCGGGCCTTCTCTGAACATCCTGTCCGGTTTCGTCGCGGGGAACTTCTCCGGTTTCTGGCTGGGAATGGTGGTTGTGCTTCTGATGTTTGTCTCTTACATGGTTTCCAAGAATGCGTCCGTTATGGCGCTGATGCCCCCGGCATTCACCTTTGCGGCGCCGGTCTTTGCGTTCGGTCTGGTGGCCTTCGGTTTTCTGGGCATGGGCCCCGTCACCATCGCGGTGGACAGCTTCGGTCCGGTATCCGACAATGCGCAGTCCATTTATGAACTGTCCATGATCGAATCCCGCAAGGATGCCAAGGACGTCGTCAAGGCGGCTTACGGCATCGCTCCCGACTTTGAGCTGGCCAAACATTATCTGGAATCCGGCGACGGCGCGGGCAATACCTTCAAAGCGACGGCCAAACCCGTGTTGATCGGAACCGCTGTTGTCGGCGCCACCACCATGGTGTTCGGCATCATTATCCTGCTCGAAGGTCTCTTCGGTCAGGTCATTTCCAAACTGTCCCTGGTGCAGCCTGAGATTATTCTGGGCCTGATCATGGGCGGCGCGGTCATTTACTGGTTCACCGGCGCTTCCACGCAGGCCGTGACCACCGGCGCTTATCAGGCCGTTGTGTACATCAAGAAGAACATCAATCTGGACAAGGCGGAAGCCTCGATTCAGGATTCCAAGAAAGTCGTTCAGATTTGCACCCAGTACGCTCAGAAGGGGATGATCAACATCTTCATCGTGATCTTCTTCATGTGTCTGGCCCTTTCGTTCTTCAACCCCTACTTCTTCATCGGCTACCTGATCGGCATCGCCTTCTTCGGTCTGTTCCAGGCGATCTTCATGGCCAACGCCGGCGGCTGCTGGGACAACGGCAAGAAGATTGTTGAAGTGGATCTCAAGATGAAAAACACCCCGCTGCATGAAGCCAGCGTGGTCGGCGACACCGTCGGCGACCCCTTCAAAGACACCTCTTCGGTTTCTTTGAACCCGGTCATCAAATTCACGACCCTGTTCGGTCTTCTGGCTACGGAAATCGCGGTGACCATGACCAACCAGAACCTGAAGATTGGTCTGGCGGTTGTCTTCCTGCTGATTGCCCTGATTTTCGTGTACCGCTCCTTCTACTCCATGAGAATCGCCAGCGAGAAACTGGGCGGATAATTTTCCATCCCCTTTAAACCAAAAGGGCGCTCCCCCAAAAGGAGCGCCCTTTTTTTACATACCCGGGAACATGGTTTACGCTAACGTAGGCAGCATTATCCCGCCATTCTCAGCGGCTGAACTTCATGGGATACCTGATCGGAAAGAGCATCTTCTGCCATATCCATGTCATACCGGCTTTGCAGATTCATCCAGTAGCGTGGTTCCTGGCTGAAATACCTGCCCAATCGCAATGCCAGTTCCGCATTAACCGGACGCTTGCCGTTGACCACATGGTTTATCCTCATGGTCCCAACTCCCAGATCATGGGCCAGCCGGTACTGGGATATTTCCAGCTCGTCCAGCAGCTCTTTTAAATAATCTCCCGGATGGACCGGTTTAATCCGTTTTTTCAACATAACCTTGCTCCTTAATGATAATCGACAATTTCAACTTTTTCGGCATGATCTTTTTGCCAGACAAAACAAATCCGCCATTGATCGTTGATTCGGATGCTCCACTGTCCATGCCTTTTCCCCCGCAGGGCTTCCAATCGGTTAGACGGCGGCAGGCGGAGGTCTTCAATTTTAACTGCTGCATCCAGGGCGTTGAGCTTCATAAAAGCCCTCTGCTGAATATCGCCCGGAAACTTGCTGGAGCGTTCTCTGCGGAATATTTTCTCCGTTTCACGGCATCGAAACGATTTAATCATAGTTTCATAGTAAACACATTGTTTACTATTGTCAAGAATGAACTTAGCCAGAAGATTATGGGGCACATGCGATAGTGAGCGAACGAAATAACCGGGATAGCGATTCCTTGATAATAGGCCCTGTAAATCTTCAAGCCGGCACGGCTGCAGGGGAAGTCCATTTACATTGGAAGTCAGGCGGGCCTGACCGCCGCGTCTGAAAGAAAAATGGTTGTCCCTTTTTCTGCCGTATGCGCCTGCGAGAAGCCCGTATGATATAACGCCCCATGGTTCGACAGGCTTATCATGACAGATCAGTATTACGTTTGTCCTGATCTTTTTGAAGGGAGCAGCTTCCGTCAGAATGATGTGTCCGTGGGGACAGAAACAGAAGAAATCGCCGAAATTCTGAACGGTAATGACGCTCCCGAAAAACGGCGCATCCTTTGCACGAAAGAAGCGCCGTTGCCTCGCCGTTAGATATCTTACATTTTCCTGCTGTCGTACGCCCAGTGGAGCAGGGCCTGGCGCTGTTTGCGGCGGCAGGAAAGATCGCCCGCGGGGCAGTTTTTGGTGAGTTGGGAGATGTGCCGCTGCATGGCGCTCCAGCGTTTGATTTGTCTTTCATCATCGGGGCGGCGGCGGCCCAAGTAATAGCGGCAGTACCACTGAAACCAGCCCCGGGGATCGTCGGGATGAATCCAGCCTTTGGCCACCCAGTAGGAGAGGGGTTTGGAGGCGTTGACGCCGAAGCAGTTGAGCTTCGGATCATGGCGTTCGGGAGAGAGTCTGGCTTTGGCAAACCAGGAGGCGGGAAATTCCCTGCGGCAGTCCGTCATGTATTTTCCGCCGAAGACGCCGATTTCCAGCATTTGTTTGGGCGTCAGTTCCGGCTTGAAGTCCGGGTCAAAATCTCTTCCGGCCGGTTTGGTCAGAACGTATCGGTAACCCTTTTGCATCCGATCATTGACGATGACTTCTTTGGGCCTCATGTGATCCGCACCCCATCCATGCATGTTGCCGTTCGGACGCGCTTCGTCTTTTACGACGGTCCATCCGGACGCGCCAGATTTTCAAAAGTGGTGAACCGGTCCAGGAACGCAAGCTTCACCAGGCCGGTAGGGCCGTTGCGCTGTTTGCCGATGATGATTTCGGCGACGCCTTTGTCCGGGTTGTCATCGGATTTGTTGTACACCTCATCCCGGTAGATAAAGGCGATCACGTCCGCGTCCTGTTCAATGGCGCCGGATTCCCGCAAATCCGCCATTTGCGGCCGCCGGTTGGGACGGTCTTCCACCTTGCGGTTGAGCTGGGAAAGCGCGATCACGGGCACCTTGAGCTCTTTGGCCAACGCTTTGAGCGAGCGGCTGATTTCGGAGATTTCCTGCTCGCGGGAATTTTGGTTGCCCTGGGCGCGCATCAACTGGATATAGTCCACGACGATCAGTCCCAGATCGCGGTCCGCTTTCAGGCGGCGGGACTTCGCTTTCATTTCCAGAACGGTGATGGCGGGTGTGTCGTCAATGTATAACGGCGCTTCGGAGAGCCTGCCTGCCGCCGCCGTCAGCTTCGGCCAGTCGGTTTCGCCCAGGAATCCTTTGCGGAGCCTCTGGGAATCAACCCTGGCTTCAGAGGCGAGCAGGCGGAAAGCGAGCTGCTCCTTGGACATTTCCAGCGAAAAAATGGCCACCGGCGTCTGGGTTTCCATTGCGGCGTGTTGGGCGATATTGAGCGCGAAGGCGGTCTTGCCCATGCTGGGGCGTCCGGCGACAATGATCAGATCGGAAGCCTGCAGGCCGGAAGTCATGTCGTCGATTTTATCGAATCCGGTGGCGACGCCGGTGATCAGTTCCTTGCGGGTGAACAAATCCTCGATGGCCCGGAAGCTCTCCCGGACGATATCTTTGATCGGATAAAAAGACGTCCGCACCTTGTTTTCGGAAATTTCAAAAATGCGGTGTTCGGCTTTATCCAGCACCTGATCGACGTCGGAGTCCGTCTCATAGCAACTGTTGATGATTTCGGTGGCGGATCCGATCAGGCCGCGCAGAATCGCCTTTTCCTTCACGATCTTTGCGTAATTGGCCACGTTGGCGGCCGAGGGGACGTTGTCCACCAGCGATGCCAGGTAGGCGATGCCGCCGACCGAATCCAGCAGGGTCTTGTCCTTCAGGGCGTTGCCGAGCGTGATCAGGTCAACCGGCTCATTTTTGTCGGCCAGCTGCTCGATGACGGAAAAAATCTTCCGGTGCGCTTCGCTGTAAAAATCATCCTTGTTCAGGATTTCCTGCGCCGCGTTGATGGCGCTGTTCTCCAGCAGAATGCTGCCCAGAATGGACTGTTCGGCCTCTATGTTCTGAGGCGGCAGTTTGTATAAGGAAGGATCGATGTCTTTCATGATTCTTCGCCGGCAACAATGATCTTGATTTCCGTTTCAACGCCCGGGTGCAGTTTGATGCGAACCTTGAACTCTCCCAAGGATTTGATCGGCTCATCGTGCACAATCATTTTCCGGTCCACGGAAAATCCCTTTTCCCGAAGAGCGGCTTCGATGTCTTTGGAGGTGACCGAGCCGAAGATCTTGTGTTGATCGCCTACTTTGCGCGATAGCGTCAGCGTCACCTGGCTTAAGCGGGAGGCCAGATCCCGTGCGCCCTCCTTTTCTTTCTGTGTCTTTTGCAGAATGTTTTTTTTGGCCAGTTCGAAGGCCTTGATGTTTTTATGGTCCGCCTCAACGGCCAGACCCTTTGGAATCAGCAGATTGCGGGCGTGGCCGTCGTTGACTTTGACCAAGTCTCCGGCTTTGCCCAGGGAAGGCACGTTTTGAATTAAAATCACCTTCATGGTCAAACCTCCTGTCGTGCATCGTCAGTCTGTTGTCCGGTCTTTGCGGAGATATTTGCGAAAATCAACCCAGAGATTGAAGAGCCCCACGGCAGCTATTGCTATCATAAGCATTTGTTGAATCGCAATTAAAAAATAAGCAAGAAAGCGGAAAAAAGGGGAGATGTTTCGATGTTGAAAGAAGAAACTAACAATAGCAAGGCCTTGCAGAAAATAAATAAATGACGCGACAAGAAAAAGATTGACGCCCGAAAAGCGGACGGGGGCCATTGGGACGGCGCTCATGCCTCCCGCGGCAATAAAAATCCAGACCAGCCAGGCGGGCGCGCTCCATTCGGATAGGGCCGAAAGCGGGGCCGGCAAAATGCCTCGGCCTTTCAGCAGCCTGCCCGCGGCAAGCAGATTGATCCAGATGGTGAATACGGCCGCTATGACGCAAAGGGCGGGGAAAATCATCGTGAACAGCGAAATCATCTGCGGCTTGCTGTTTGTAATTTCTTGAATTTCTTCAGCATTTAGAGGAAATTGACTGTAGAGGCGGATGTTGAGTTCCACCGCCTCCTGAATGCGCTTTTCAACCAGTTGCCAGGGAGTTATGGAAAGTTGCATGCCGCCGTAAATAAAATATAAAGCGATTGCGCCCACCAAAAGAAGGGACGGCAGAAGGACAACCCCTTCGACGGAGAAGCGCTTTTGGACGGTCCAAAACATCAGCATTCCGGCGAACCCGGCCGCCGCCAGGACCGGCGCAGACGCGGACGCATTCAGGGCCCACAGGAGGATGGTCACGACGCAAAGCGAGGCAAGAAAGGCGATGAGTGTTTTTCCGGGATCGGCAAGGAAGCACAGGACATACAGAACCAGCGGGAGAAACAACAGGAAAACGAGTCCGGCAAAGGGAAGAAGGGAGGCCGCCAGAAAAAGTGTGATGGTGAGCAGAAGCCGGAGAAAGGAATTTTGAAAAAACGATAAATTCAATATTGTCAAATTAGCGGCCCGCGATGAAAAAAATGGCAATGATCCTGATCAGTGAAACGGTGTGCCGGGTCAATAAAAACCGGCCGGTTCTCCTTCAACAGAATAAAACCGGCCGGCGGTTGTAAAAAACGGGTTTATCTGCCTTCCGCGGTGACAAAAGGCATGATGGCGATCGTGCGGGCTCTTTTAATGGCCACGGTCAGCTCTCTCTGGTGATAAGCGCAGTTGCCCGTGATCCTTCGGGGCATGATTTTGCCGCGCTCCGTGACAAAGTTGTTGAGAATCACCGGATTTTTATAATCAATCTTTACGTTGGAGTCCGTGCAGAACCGGCAGAATTTCTTTCTGTGGAAAAACTTTCTCTGAGGCGGACGGGATGGTCTTTCGCCGTTGGGTGCAGCCATGATTATTCTCCTTTCGGTGTGTTGTCTTCCCGGTGCGGGGCTTTGCGGAAGGTCGGCCGCGCAGGTCTTGCATCCCCTGCCGCCTTTTCCTCTTTCGCGGCGGCCGTGTTGTCCGTTTCGATGCGGATCTGCGTGCGCTTTGCTTCCGCGGCGGCGATCTCGGCATCGATGCCCTCACGGGTTACGGCGCCTTCTTTGGCGACCGTCATGAATTTCAGAATCCGGTCGTCGATTTTAAAATTTCTCTCCATTTCGGCCACGATGGAACCGTCGCCGGCATAGTCGATGTAAAAATAAAATCCGTCTTTTTGTTTTTTGATTTCGTAGGCCAGCCGCCGTTTGCCCCATTTCTCAGCTTTGGCGATGACTCCTTTGCGTTCGGTGATGATGTTGGAGGACCGCTCCATGATGGCGGTCAGGTCTTCTTCCGACACATCCGTTTTGACAATAGCGATAACTTCGTATCTCTTCAATCTTTCCTCCTTTCGGCTCTAAAGCCCCCGATTCAGTTCGGGAGCAAGGGGAGTCCCTGTATTTGATGTTGGTGCCTTCTATCCCAAGCCGGTTTGAAAATCAAGGATTATGTTTCAGGTTTTAGCCATTAAAACCGGGTGCGTAATGACGGCCTGTTGCCCAAATATCACTTTGAGCGGCCATTGGGAGCGTTTTGTAATACAATCTTGGCGAAGCGAAAGATCAGCAATGACAACTGTTTGAGCCGAAGGCGAGTTTTGTCATTGCCTTTCGCGAGCCTTAGATTTATACAAAACGATCTCAGGCAAGCGAA
>Ga0208458_1000455_pt1 | contig 43718 bp, 18 predicted proteins | sample AD_UKC085_MetaG_FD_184432 | JGI IMG/M metagenome (GOLD analysis project Ga0208458, IMG submission 184432) | Active sludge microbial communities of municipal wastewater-treating anaerobic digesters from USA - AD_UKC085_MetaG (SPAdes) (version 2) | ecosystem: Engineered > Bioreactor > Anaerobic >... | reverse complement strand
GCGCTTGCCCCCAAACACTTATTGGCCCGGGGACTCGAACTACTTCGAAGTGGGCTCGGACACTGTCGCGCCCCTTGTCGCAAGGTTTCTTCAGCATCAACGCCACCAGGCGGGACTAACCCTGGTTGAGGTGGCGCGGCGGCTCGGTTCTGCTTCGCCAAATGCCTATGCCCGCTATGAACAGGGACGGTGCGTCCCCTCCATGTCCAAGTTGTCGAAACTGATAAGCGTCCTGAACGACGGCAAGGGCGTCGTCATCGAAATGCCGCGATCGTAGGATGCCGGCGATCGTTGGACACAGACGGTCGGCATGCATCCACATCAGTGGGGCGCCTGCCGCTGTGGCACCCTTTCAACGCTGCTTCCGATGGGATACAATTTCCGGACTTTCCGGACTTTTCAGAAGGAATCGAGATGAAGAGATTCAATCCCTCAATTCATTGTCTTGTGATTCTTCTTGTTGTCATGGGTGCTACCGCCTGTGGTGACGGCAGCGGCCCGACCATGGACAACGGAGCCACTGACACTGTCGAAATGGATGGAAACGACACTCCCGACGGACAACAGCCGGACCTGGTCGTCAATCCCGACGCGGCCCGCGACCTGGCCGGACATGACCTGGCCGGAATAGATCTGGTCGGCGCGGATCTGAACAATCCCGACCTGCCCTTCAATCAGGATAACGGCCCCACAGACAACGGCGACGGCGACACCGCCATCCTGCCGCCTTGCACGGACTCGGCTCAATGCCAGTTGGGCAACGTCTGCATCGACCGCCAGTGCGTCCCCGGTTGCAACGGCGACCGTGACTGCCCCGGCAACCAGCACTGCAAGTCAGATGCGCTTCCCTACGGCGCCTGCCTTGATTGCGTTACTGACGACCACTGCGATGACGACATGAAGTGCAATGCCGGAAAATGCATGGTCACGTGTGAAGTCAACGAGGAGTGCAGCGCCACGCCAATCACCCCATTCTGCGACTATGACTCCGGTCTTTGCGTCAAGTGCCTGTCCGACAGCAACTGCCCCGAGGGGCGCCTGTGCATCGGCCGCGACTGCATCGTGGGATGCAAGGGCGACCGGGACTGCCCGGACGGCCTTCGCTGCGATCCAAAATTCGGGACATACGGGGACTGCTTCACCTGCGTCGAGGACGCCGATTGCAACGGCAAGGTCTGCCGCGACCACCAGTGCGTGATCGATTGCGATGCAATCAACTGCCCGGTCGAACGCCCAATCTGTGATCCAGCAACAGGCAACTGCCTGGAATGCATTAAAAAAGCTGACTGCGGAACCGGCAAGATCTGCATCGGAAACCTTTGCATCACGGGGTGCGAATCCGATCTGGATTGCGGAACCCGCCACTGCAACAACGGATCCTGCGTGGAATGCACCATCGACGACCACTGCACCGGCGGACAGAAGTGCCGCGCAAACACGTGCTCCGCCGGTGAATGCTTCAAGGACAGCGACTGTTCACCCGGCGACTACTGCCACCCGCTGCTGTATTCTTGCGAGGATCTTCCCAGCAACCACTGTGACAGCAACTCCGACTGCACTTCATGGATCCCCGGACTGCTGGATCAGCACTGCGACCCGCTGACCCGCGAATGCATCACGGCCTGCCTGTCCGGATTCTGCCTGGATCTGCTGGGGAGCGGGCGCGATACGTGCGTCAATGGCGGCTGCTATGGCTGCGGCACCGACTTCGACTGTGCCGGCGTCAGGTGCAGCCCGTACGACCGCTTCTGTTACGCGTGCCAGGACAACGACGACTGTTCGGTGCCCGGCTGGAAGTGCGCCCAGGACGGCGCCTGCTATGAATGCCTGAGCAGCTTCGACTGCCCCTCGCCCAAGGTCTGCGATACCGCCAACGGCCGGCGCTGCGTCGAGTGCCTGACCAGCGGCGACTGCAAGAATCCATCCAAACCGGTGTGCGGCAAATCAAAGACATGCATCCCGGCCTGCCAGAACGAATGCGAATCCGGCGACATGATCTGCAACCCGGACGATACCACCTTCCCGATAACGGCGTTGACCTGCGGCGACACCGACGACGACCCCTGCCTGGAATACGGCGGTTACTACAACTGCGGAAACGGGGCGTCGTGCGTCACCCAGGGCTCAGGGCTCGGCGAATGCGTCTGCAACAATGAATGCAGTTCAGGCCAGAAGTGGTGCGCATCCGGCAAGACGGACGTCGTTGAAACATGCAAGCAGGATTCCACCAGCGGCTGCTGGTACATAAGCACAAGCTACTGTTCGTCAAGCTACGGCGAAATCTGCAGCAACGGAACATGCGTCTGCGATAACAAATGCACCGAAAACCAGACGGTCTGCACCAGCACGACCGCCTACAAAAAGTGCGTGTCCGACTACTACACAGGCTGCCTGTACTGGACCAGCTACACTTGCAGCAGCGGCTATTACTGCAGCAACGGCAAATGCCAGTAACCGCGACGGCTCAGTCGTCGTACTCGAAGCTGTAGTCACCACTGACGGGCGGGGTTTCCAGGTAGTCGGCGAAAGGTTCATCCAGGCCGAAGGCACGCTGGATCAGAGGAACCGCGAACATCTGGACGATGACGTGCTGACGGTGACGGCTGATGGTCGGCTCCTTGTCGCCCATGCCGCCCATCACGCCATATCCGTAAACCTTGTGGTCACAGAAGGATCCGTGGTTGCCGCCGTTGATATCGACCAGCCATTTGATGCCCGCCTGGGTGTTATAGGTGTTCTTGTAAGTCGCGGGCGTGGACTGCATATCCTTTGTCGCCCCGATGATCATTGTCAGCCCCGGCGCCTGGATTCCATCATCGACCGGCCCCAGGAAAAGCTCGCCGACCGTTGCATCCCACTCGCCGTAATCATTGACGTGACACAATTCCTCGATGCGCCCGGTTCCGCGCGAATGACCAATCCAGAAGACTTCCGACGTTGTCGTCACCTTTTGAAGCACCGCATTCTTGCTGCCAAGATTGACGCCCCTGAAGGACTGAACCAGCGGACCGGTGTTGAAGATAAGCTGGGAATAATCCTCGCCGGCGAGGTTCTGGATGGTTTCCGGGACAATCGTGACGAATCCCCAGGTTGCAAGAAGCTCGGCCAGGTATTCGTACTGCAGGTGCAGCGCCCCGTTTCCATGCAGAATGACTACCAGCGGCCACGTACCTTCGGCAGCCGGACGTCTTACGGAACCGCATTCCGCGGGGTAATAAACCCTGGTTTTGGAGGAATCGCCGGTAATATCGACATATCCCGCCGCATACGGACCGGCAGCCCACGGATTGTCGGGAACCTTTCCACTTGCAGCCGGCGTCGATCCGTCACACGCGACAACGCCCTTTTCGGTCTGCCGGAATGGACCGGCGATCGTCGCCACCTTGTTGTCCTTGTCATAAACGGTAATCGGGCCTTTAACACCGGCCGTCGCGCTTACATAAAGCCTGTTTTCATCCTTGGCCACGGTGTTGCCGGAATACATCACGGTGCCGATCTTGACCTTCACATCGACCAGGAAACCACCGGTATGGAAACGCTCGCCATCGATGATGATTCGATCCCCGACGGTTCCGTCCAGCGAATGGATATTGAAAAGCCCAAGAGCAGCCGAAGTCCACGTCGCACGCTGCTGACAGACGCCCATGCTGAAAAGGCAGACTTCGTCATCCGCGCAGTCGTCATAGCTGGTACAGGCTGTCGGTGGCTCGACTGTATCCTCGACCGTTTCGGGTTCGACATCGGGCGGCACATCCTGAACCACATCGGGCATTACATCCTCGACAACGTCAGACTGAACGTCCGGCGATCCCTGATCATGGCCACCGGGATCCGGCGCCACTTCCCACACGTTGTCCGGGCCGGAATCGCGCCCCGCATCGGGGACGACATCTCCTTCCGTCGTCTCGCCCAGGACGTCGTAGTCTTCGCCGTCCTGCTGGCCGAAGGTGTCCATCCTGACCGGTTCGGGATCGTCGCCGCATCCGGTGACACCAAGCAGCGAAGCGACCGTAACTGCCGCGACCACGAGCAACTTTCTGGAAAGCATGGAACCCCCGTACCTGTATGCTTCGGGAAATTATAACTTCTTTGAAGGAAAAGGACGAACCGGAATTACTTCGCGCCCTTCGGCTTGGCGTTCCAGATGCTGACCATCAGCATCGCGGACAGGATGGCCAGGAAGGCCAGCAGGATGAAAATCAGGGTCCATTCGGAGAAGACTGCGGCCACGCCGGCCGGCAGCGACGACCGCAGGTCGGCCGTCAGCGTGGGGGTGACGTCCTTCAGCCAGCCAATCCCCGCGCCCGAAATCATCGCGCCGAAGTTGCCCATCGCCATCGTGAAGCCGGTCGCGGCGGCGGCGGCCTTCGGGTGCACATCCGCCGTGGCGGCGCCGGACATCAGCATGTCGGGACCGTAAATCAGGAATCCGGCCAGGCCAAGCATCGCCGTGGCGATACCGACCGCACCCTTCGGCACAAGGATGAACCCGATGCAGACGACGGCCAGCGAAAACAACATGATCGCGCACAGCGGCGCGCGGCGCTTGTGAAACAGCTTGTCCGACATCCACCCGGCCGAAACCGCTCCGATTGCGCCGATCAAAGGCAGGGCTACCGCCTTGAACGCGCTGTCCTTGATCGCCTGGCCCTGGAAGTCGGCCATATAGGTGACCGCCCAGTTCATGAAAGAATACCGGACACTGTTCATGCAGAAATAGCCGATGGCCAATACCCACAGGATCTTGTTGGACAGGACAAGCCGCATGGTTTCGGCGAACGGCAGTTTTTCCGTCTCGATCGCGGCGGCGGTGTTCGCGTGGGCGCTGTCGTCATCCCCAAGGTCGTCGCGAACGCGCCCGAACCCGACCAGCCGGGGGTCGTCACGCAACGCAACGGCAAGAACCACCGTCATGGCGGCAAGAATGATCGACGGAACCATGAAGGCCATCCGCCATCCATATGTGCCGGCCACATAACCGGCAAGCAGCCAGGACGCCACGTTCCCGACCTGGTAACACGTCGATATCAGCCCGACCAGCAGACCTCGATGCCTGGTTGTCGTCCAGTTCGTAAGGGTCTTGATGACCAGCGACCACCCGGCGGACTGTGCATAACCGTTGACCGCCCACAGAAGCAGCATCAACGGCAGGCTGCTTACCTGGGAAAACAGCAGGTTGGTGATGACCGCCATCGACATCGCAAGCGTCATCATCTTCCGGGCGCCGAATTTTTCGCCGAGTTGCCCGTTGACGAACTGACCAATTGCGTAAGCAAAGGCATAAACTGTCGGAATCAAACCAATTTCGGCCGACGACCAATCCGGAAAATCCTTCAGGATCATCGGCTGGGCAACCGAAAAGTTCATGCGACAAAGGTAATACGAAGCGTATCCGCCCCAAAGGGTCGCGAACGTCTGTACCTGCCACCTGGTAAGTCTCTTGCTGTTGATCGCCCCGCTGTCGCCCATCTGATTTCCCCCGAATCCGCATGGTCAAAAATCGCCGTGACTAGTCTGCCATTGGCACACTTCCGGCGCAAGAATTGTTGTTTCGCCCGGGCCGGGACAGGTTTCGATTGTTTCTGGCCATTTATTGATTCACGCCCGCGTGTTCCGGACAACCCGCCGCGGGAGGACGACGATGCAGGCGATGCGAAGCCCCGCTGACACAATGCCGATAATGCCCTACACTCGCGCCATGAATGATGCCGCATCACAGGTTTCAGTCGAACGCAGGGCAAAGAAACACGTCAAGGCTCCGGTGCACCGCTGGTTCGCGGTCTGCTCGCCTGGCACCGAGGCGATTGTGCGCGCTGAACTGGCCACGCTTGGCCTTGAGCCGGCTGCCGTCGATATACATGGTGGCGTTGAGTTTCCGGGCCGCCTGGATGACGGCATGCGCGCCAACCTTCACCTTCGGACTGCCGCGCGCATCCTGCTGCGCGTCGCGTCGTTCCGTGCCCGCGCGGTCGAGGATGTCTTCCGTGAAACGGTGGCACAGCCCTGGGAGGCGTTCCTGCCACAGGGGTGTCGGCTTCAAATTGCCAGCACCATTCACGGCTCCAGGCTGAACAGCCGCAGTCTGCTGGAATCGACCATCCGCGAAGCGGTCTGTCGCCGCTTTGCCGATCAGGGACTTGCCGTCCCGCTGCCGGAATCCGCGGTGGCTGCCGACACAACCAGGAACACAAAGACAGATGCTGCGGCACTCACGGCCGCGGGCGCGCAGGCAATACAGGCCCGCCTGGACTCCGACCATATCGAACTTTCACTGGATTCGTCCGGGGAACTGCTTCACCGCCGAGGCTGGCGCCGCGAAGCCGTTGCCGCGCCGATCCGCGAAAACCTGGCCGCCGCAATCCTGCTGGCCGCCGGCTTCGCGCCAGGGATGAACCTGGTGGACGCCATGTGCGGATCCGGCACATTTGCCATCGAGGCCGCCCATATCGCGACCGGTACGCCACCCGGCATCTCGGCGACCCCGCCCCGCACCTTTGCCTTCATGGAATGGCCGGCCTTTTCACGCCCGGCCTGGGATCACCTGTGCAAGCTTGCCGGGCCGGTCCCGACGGACTCCGAGATTGTCGCCCGCGACATCGACCCGGCGGTCCTGCAGGCCGCCTCGACCAACGCCGACCTTGCCGGCGCCACGACGCTGATAATATTCGAGCCGGCCGACTTCTTTGACTCCGCCCCGCCCTGCCCGTCCGGACTTCTGGTTCTGAACCCGCCTTACGGCCTGCGCCTTGACGCCACCCGCGATGCCGCCGCACTGTACCGCCGAATCGCGACCACCATCAGTTCCCGCTGGGCAGGCTGGCGCTACGCCGTCGTCATGCCCGACCAGTCACTCGCCCGCACCTGGCCCCTTCAGACCGATTCATCCCTGCGATTCTTGCACGGCGGCCTGAAAGCCCTTGCTTTGATTGGAAAAGGGCCTGCCTGACAGAGGCACGTCCTGAATCATCACCCAATATCAGGAACCATGACGACTCATGAATTCGTGCATCTGAGAAACCGGAAGTATTCTCTCAATTATTGATTCCAACTGATTGTAATCAGGGATGGATCTTGTTTTTGCACCAAGATTGCGAATGAACTTCTCGATATCCCTGTCCTGGGAGGTTCCACTGGAAACTGACGCTCTAATCTGACCATCGACGAAGCGCGACAAATTCTCCGCGATACACTTATCAACGCGGTTTGGAAACTGGTTGACCAGGGTATCAAAGTTTGCCTTCAGAACAGCATCGTGTGCAGGTTCATCCAACTGATCCGAGGGAAGCCCGACCTCCGACCTTCCGTTAAAGGTCAGATCGCGCAATTCCGATCGGTTACCATCCTGAACCGTGCAAATAACCTCACCAGCCTGATTCACAATATCGATGGCGACGGCCGTTTGGTACTCCCAGAAATACCAGGTTCCGCTATATCGATACTCCTTGTTTTCATTGACATCGACATACGCCGGGAGCGCATTACACATATACTCAAGCTTGTCCCTGCGCTCTCGCGCCTGATTGTAAAGAAGCTCCTGAGCTGCAACTGAACATCCGGCATTAACAAGGCCGCCGACCAATCCTCCAAGAAATCCAGTTCCAACGTTCTGCTGTGTTGCCCGCGCAAGTCGACGGCATTGATGCTCGGCCTGCTGCATAACGGATTGTGCCGCCGCCTCCGCACTTCTTGCCCTTGGAACTGCCTCACATGCCTCCCTCTTTTCACTGTTTGGAACACTCCGGGTTGCAACGTACTTGTGAACCCTGGATTCATCACGCTTTGACGCAGACCACTTACTATCTACCCGCCGCACATTAAGTATTACAGGAAGGCCTCCACCGGGAAGGCCATTTGAAATGCGGGCGGATAGATAATCACCAAGAAGCGGGGCCAACCTGGCACCCATCTGACCTGATGTGAAAGCCGTGTTCAAGTTCATATACTTCCTGACCGACACTATGGAAGCAAGGGAGCCGCCAACATCCGGGTAGGCTTGCATAAGTCGCTGTCCATCTTCCGGAAACAGCCTGTCAAGAATAACCTGATATAACCAGCCAAGCCCGATCAGACCACCACTGTAAGCACCTTCAGCCCGTGAATACAGACTCGGTGCAATCAGGCCCTTTGCCTTTGCCGCGAATTCCACAAGACCGGGGCGCCTGTACTCCGCCTCTGATTCCATCGCAAACCGGAATGCAGTTGGGACGTCCATCGCGGACAAGGCCGCGTTCGCCGACAACAACTTCTCGTCGGCCAGCTTGCACTTGAATACGTCCGTTCCGCCTTCGACGAGCGCCTGCGAACACTCCTGCCCCAGTTGGCTGGTTAATGCATTCTGGAAACCCTCAATTCCTGAAGCGGTAAACCCAAGGATCTTCTGAACATTTTTTGCAGCAACCGCCCCCCTGGTCAACTTGACATGACCTAAAAGGACAGATTCGCCATTCTTGCACAATGATTCAAGTTTTTCGCGGATATCGGCAAGGATGCCCCGATCGCATTCCAGAAGACACTCCTGACGAGCTGCCGCAACATCGGGTTCAAGGACGCCATACCCCTTTACCACCTTCAGCATATCAAGACCTTTGCGACTGCCCGAAGAGCAAACGTTGGCGGCTTCGGCCATTAGAGTTCTTGATTTTGCCAGATCCGATTCGATAGTTTGACGAGCTTTGATCGCCCAATCTGAACCGGCGAGTTCCCCGCTCGAAAGGTGCGTTCCAAGGATTTGAAGCGCATCCCCGTACATCTTGCGCCTCATCACTGAGTCCAATTTCGATTTGACCCAAGTCGAATACTGCTTTTCACACGTTGTAAACAGATTTGAAACCTGACTCGCTTCCAGTTCCCTGGACACGTCCAGTTTGCGGAGGGAGGCATCGCACACACCCCTTCTGATTCCATCTGAAAGCCCCCCAACCGATCCAGCAAGAACTGCGTCTAAAAAGTCTGCCTGATAGTCGGGATTCCGCTTCGAAAGAGACTTCAGGAACTTACTGAAATCCTTGAGCGATGGTTCAACCCGGAGATAGCCAAGCAGCGAGAAGAACTCTCCAGCCCCTTCGATTCCGGGTTCATAAAGCTGCTTGGAAAGGAACCCCCATACCGCAGATCGATTTATCGCCCCAATATCACCAATCTCTGATACCGGACACTTGCCGATTTGACGATGCAATGACTGATTCCATTGCATCTCGAGGTCCGAAGAATTCGACCAGCCGATCAGGCGCCCGCCAAGGCTTGTGCAGAAACATTCTCGATAACGTGAAAAGGCATCTTCATGTTCCTGCCTGCGATTATTCGGCATCAGAGATACAAGACATACATCGGTCTGAGACCTGCTCAGGAGTTGATCATCGACACACTGCTCGTCAATTCCCCTGTCATATTTCTTCGCCAGAATATTCGCCAGTTCGAGGACACATTTGGAATACACCGATCTGACGCACTCCGACGCACCGACAACGCTGCAAATTCGGTTTGCCGAGCAATCGACGGCACCGCCCGAAGTACTTCGAAAGACCTCGAACGCCTCCTGAGCAGCCTGCCTGACAGTCTCTGGCGTAGTGCCATACACCTTGGCAATCTTGTCGGCTGAATTGACTATTCCATCGTAGGATTGACAGGCACCTTCAACACTGAGAGATGAATTGGAGATGCTACTCTGAACCTTTACACGCATTTCCTCGCTGCGATCACTGACTTGAACCGGGACAACTTCAGACGAGCGCCTAGGTTTTACCGTTGGTCCCGCACAACCTACCGACACAAAGGCAACAAGAAGCACAATCCGCAACAATCCAAATGAATTCAAGCGCCATCCGAGCATCCGACACCTCTCAAAAAGCTGAAAAGCTGCCCTGAAAATTGAGTTTCGTTCGGAACTATATATCAGATTCGGACATCCATTCAATAATCCCGGCCGGGTTATAAGAGTGAAGCGCAAAAAATTCTGTGGTAAAAATCACGGATAGCGGAGCGGGATCTAAAGAATCGCCTTGAAGCATACCGGTGCTTCAGGCAAGGAGCAGGAATGTTAAGAATTCAATCACTGGCGGCGTTCATCTTGCTTCCGGCGATCCTGGCAAGCTTATGGACTTGTGAGGCTGCTGCTCAGGATTCCCGTGAAGGCCGCAAGACAATAATCCTGATTTTCCCATTCCAGATCTCCGGGCTCTCTTTGTCACAAGAAGAGAAAAGGGAACTCAGGAATTACCTTGACACCCGGCTGACCATGGAAGGCAGATACAAGGTCATGCCGGAATCCCAGATGAAAAAGGACTTGAGTACGGCAAAGATTCAGTCCTATGAAGAGTGTTACGACGAAGCCTGCAGAATCGACCTCACCAAGACTGTTTATGCCGACAGAAGTCTTTCAGTTGAAATTGTGCGCGAGAAGGGCAACTGCCGAGTAACTTCAAAAATCTACGACATCGCCCAGGAGGCCACGGAGGCTGCATCGGATGTTGAGACCGATTGTGATTTCGATCAGGTTAAAAGGTCGATGGTTGAGACGGCAAGACAATTGAGCAGGAGCCGAAGGTTTCACAGGAAACCGTTATTTACGACATCACCTTTGCAGACAGTTCCTTCCGTGGCTTCCATGGACGCGGCGGAAGCGGTTCAAAATCAACTTCTTGACGACTCCGATATCAAGACCTATGAGGCCTGGGACAAGGCAGTTGCCATCGAGACGGACCTGGAAATTCGTCCAGAGGAGAAGTTGGCGGTCTGGGAACAGTTATCCAGGGACTTCCCATCTCTCGATTCGCGGGTTTCAAAACGAATTTCACGATGGCGCAGATACCTGGCGCAGTTGGAAGACCTCAGACTTGCTGAAGCCAAACGCAAGCAGACAATGGATCAGGACTGGGAACGGCTTTCACGGATGTTGAACCTGAAAAGCTTCTCGGATGATGAACGCGCATCGTGGGCAAAGACATTTGTTGAAGCCTATGGCGAATACAGTCTGATAAACCCATATTTTTCACAACTTGCCAAATTTTTGAAACCGGATGGAATCCCCAGGGTTGAATGGGTTAACCTGGAAGGCGGTTCATTTCACATGGGCTCGGATGATGGCGATGAGGACGAAAAGCCCGTGTTAAAAAGGGAAGTCAAGCCGTTCCGCATGACGAAGACCGAGGTGACCGTCTGGCAATACCGACAATGCGTTCACGCATCTGCCTGCACTGAACCACTCAAGGCCGCCGGATGCAACTGGGATGTTCCCGGGCGTGAAGACCATCCAGTTAACTGCATTACATTTCAACAAGCATCGGCTTACGCCAAATGGATTGGAGGTCGCCTTCCAACCGAGTCCGAATGGGAATTCGCTGCTCGAAGTGGTGGAATGAACGTCAAATACCCTTGGGGCAATCGTGAGCCATCCTGTGATCTCAGCATTGTCTCAAAGGGCAGAGATGGATGTGGAAAGGGTGGAACGTGGCCTGTCTGCTCACGGCCACAGGGCAACTCCAGGCATGGCATCTGCGATCTTGCTGGAAATGTCTGGGAGTGGGGTTCTGATATCTATCGACCATTCCACACTCCTGAACCAGCCAAAGCCAACGCCGGAATGGACACAAACAAAGCATCCCGGGTTGGACGAGGGGGATCCTGGTTCTTTCGGCCAATCGAGGTGCGAAGCACCAACCGTGCCGAATTCCAGCCAAACGAAGCTCGAACGGATCTCGGCCTTCGATGTGTAACAGACTGATATCGGGTTCAGGCTGTCATCAATTGATCAGGCGCGGCTTTCCAGGTTGATGCCGAGGGCGCTGCGCAGGATGTAGTGATCGTCGCTGATGGCGAACCGCAGAACTTCCTCGATGCGCTCGCGCTGGGTCATGTTCGAGAACCCGCTCTGCTCGGTGCGCAGGAAGTTCATGACCGACGGGACGTTGCAGGCAACAAGAGTACCGGCGTGAAGCTGGGTGACTTCGATGCTGCGGAAGAAGTCCCTGAACATGTCGTCCAGCGACATCGGGTACTTCTTCATCAGGTCATCGACCAGCTTCGTCATCTGGTTCTTCTGCTGCTGACCCATCTTGCGGTCAATCGTGCGCGACAATTCCATGACAACGTCCGCGCCGGTACCCAGTTCCATTTCCGGCTTGCAGTACTTGAACACGGCAGCCATCAGGATCTTCAGTTCGGTCAGGTTCTTCACCGAGGCCAGGAAATGCATCGGGTGCAGGAACGTCAACTGACGACCGATCTGGAACGCCAGTTCGTATTCATCGTGGCCGGTCATCATGTCCGCGCCGACAACCAGTGCCGGCGGCACCAGGAAGTCAACCTTCATGCCGGTCGGGTTGTCATCGCGATAAACCTTGTGCGGCAGCGGGCCCAGGGCCTTGTTGACGGCCTTGTAGATGTTCACGAACATCAGCTTCTGGTCCATGTCCATGTCCGGCTTGCGGCGCAGGCCAAGGTCCTTCAGTTCCTTCACGTCCAGGTACGACCCGACGCCCTGGAAAAGCACCTGCAGAGTCCGGCCAAGCAGGACGTTTTCGTCCTTGGCCATCAGGTGGGTTTCCCAGCGCAGCGGATCGATGGTTCCCTTGAACCACGGCACGCCGGGTTCCAGGTTGTCTTCGTACAGCTTCTTTTCCTTTTCATCCGCGATTCCCATCGCCGTCATGATCGACGAAACCACGAACGCCCGATCAAAATCACCACGCTGCATGTAAAGACGCTGCATCGCCTTGTACGAACCCGCGGCATCCTTCGAAATCGGGCCAAGCATCACGATCTGCCTGTGGGCATCGATCGCCTTGTCGGTGGCGTCCTCGGTAACCTCGAACAACTGCGCCAGGATCTCGTACGTCCGCTTTTCGGACGGTTTGATCTGCGATGCGCGCTGGTATTCGAAGATCGCCATGTCCATGTTCTTAAGGCGCGACCGGTAGATTTCACCCAGGTTTGCGTGAAGCCTGTATTCCAGCTCGATGTTGCCACGACCGGCCAGCCTTTCCAGCATCCTGCTGTAAGCCTTGGCCTGTCCGTCCCAGTCCTTCTTCTGGGTCAGGACCTCGTCGATGGCCCGGAACGCTTCAAGACGGTCGGGATCCGCATCCAGGGCAAGGTTCAGGTACTCGATGGCGCTGACGTCATCACCCAGTTTTTCCTGGTAAAGGGCGGCCATCTGGACATAGACGCGCGAACGCTGCTCCATGTTTTCTTCGGCCAGCGCCATGCTGTTGAGCATGTAAAGCGCGTCCTCGAAAGCGCCGCTTTCCAGGTGCAGGTTGTACAGGCGCATCAGGGCCACCTTGGCGCCCGGATCAATGGACAGCGCTTCCTTGTACGCCGCCATCGCGCCATGCACGTTCTGCATCTTTTCCTTGTAGATGTCGCCGATTTCCAGCATCACGCTGAAACGCTCGTAAGCGTCGCCGCGCGCATCCACCCTTGCCTGCTTGTAACGGATGACCGCCGGCCAGTCCTTGCGCCGCTCGGCAATCGCGATCTGCAGATCGACGGCCTTCTCGTTGTTCGGGGCAAGCGCCAGGACCTTGTCCAACTGGATTCCGGCCTCGCGCTCGTCGTTCAGGGCAAGGTTGATTTCGCCCAGGGCGAAGCCGATTTCGATCTTCTCGTCATCGGTCAGTTCTTCACGGCCGTTGATGACGGCCTTCATGAAGTTGTCCTTGGCAAGCTGCCACAGTTCCTTGCGCTGGTAGTAACGACCAAGTCCCAGAACCGTCCGGAAATGACCGGGCCGAGTCTTGACTGCCATCGTGTACTCACGGAAGGCACGCTCGTAATCGAACAGTTTTTCCGCGCACAGACCCATGTTGTAATGGATGTCGGCGGCACGGACCGCATCGGCCATCACCGCGGAATCGGAAACCAGCAGATCCAGCAGCGGCTCCGCCTTTTCCCAGCGTGCCGACGCGACATAAGTCGAGGCCAGCGCAAGCGCCACGTCCGACAGCTTCGGATTGATTTCCAGCGCCCTTTCGAAATGCTCGATGGCGTGTGAACGATCCTTCAGCTTGTTCAGGTAGATGTCGCCGGCCTGAGCCCTTGCGCGCGCCTTTTCGTCATCCGTCTTCAGGTAGGGTTCCATGCCAAGATGGACACCGGCAACCTTCTCCCAGTCTTCCAGTTCGCCATAAATGTCGATCAGGCACTTCGAAGCGACCTGATTGGTCGGATCGACAACCATGATGCCCTTCAGCATCTCGATCGCGCGATCCGGGTTTTCCAGCTTATGGCGGACAATATCGACGGCCTTCATCATCAGATCGACCATGTGGTGATCCGAATCGACCTGTTCCTTCCACTTCAGGTACGTATCAACAACGTCTTCCCATGCCTCCATCTGCTCGAACAGGCGGATCAGGTTCTCAAATCCCGGCACGTAATCCGGCCGGTAATTCAACATCCGCTGGAAGCAGGTGATCGCGGAATTGACGTCCTCCTGCTTCTTTTCATAGACATCGGCCTCGCGGGTCAGCGTGGCGATCCGCACATCGACGTCTTCGACGCGGCTGATCCTGCTTTCGTACAGGTTGACCAGTTCGGACCAGTCTTCCATCTTTGTCAGCAGTCCGACCGCTGTCTCGAAGACTTCGTCGTCCTCGGGGTCAAGATCCAGTACCTGCAGGTAGTAATCCAGGGCCTTCCGGTCGTCGCCCAGCGCGTCGTGATAAAGGACGCCAAGGCGGTTGCAGTAAAGGATCCTGTCCGGAACCTCGTTCGACATGTCCAGGAGCCTCTGGAAAACGTCGGCCAGGCCGGCCCAGTCTTCCAGTCCGCCATAAAGGGACTGCAACCTGTCGATCGCGGCCGAATGCGCCGGATTCTGCTCGAGAACCGCCTCGAAAGCCTTGATCGCCCTCTTGGCGTCCCCGACCTTTTCCTCGAGGACGGTACCGGCCCGGAACCTGATGTCGATCTCGTCCGGCGGCATCGTGCCGGCCTTGCGATCCAGGGCGCCAACCAGCTTCTCCCAGTCCTTCAACTGCTCGTAAAGACGAATCAGTGCGTCCAGGGTCTGAACGTGGCTGTCGTCGAAATCAAGGATCTTCGCGTAAGCCACCACCGCGCGCTTCGGGTCGTGGACTTCATTTTCAAGAACCTGGCCAGCCCTGAACTGAAGTTCGACCTTTTCGATGTAGTCGGCACTCAGATCGACCCTCTTCTCAAGGACATCGACCAGCTTGCCGTGGTTCCCGGCCTCGGCGTACAGATCCGTCAGGGCAACCAGGGCGGACTCGTTTTCCGGCCAGTCCTTCAGCACCTTTTCGTACCAGCCGATCGCATCGGCCTTCCGTTCGGTGTGCTTCGACAGGACCTCACCGAACCTGACCAGGTGCTCAAGGCGAAGGTCGTCCCCCATCCTTTCGACAACGCTGCCGACCATATCGACATAGTCGCCCCAGTTCTGAAGGTCGCGGGCCAGCCGCCACAGTTCGATGAACGTATTTTCGTCGGTCGGCGCCACGTCGGCGGACTTCACATACACCAGGAAGGCGTTTTCCTTTTCACCCTTGCGGTTTTCATAAACCCGGGCGATTTCGGAAAGGTTGTTAACGCGATCATCGATATCCTTGATGATCTCGTCACGCGCCAGCATGGTTTCCGCAAGGGCATCCCAGTTTTCCAGCCTGACGTAAAGGTCGCCAAGCCGCTCGCTGACGTCCATGCTGTTGCCGACAATGCCGACGACCGTCTGCAGCGTCTCGGCCGCGGCAGCCAGATCCTTCATCTGATCCGACTGCATCGAAGCCGCCCTGGACAGCATCTCGGCCTTTTCCTGGTTGTCCGAAGACAGATCAACCAGCCGCTTGATTACCCCGACGCACTCGCCGAACCGGCCCATTTCCTCGTACAGCCGGTCGAGCGACTTCAGCGCCGCAACGTCGTTGCCGTCGATTTCGACAACCTTGTTCCACCACTTGATGGCGACTTCGAAACGCGGCAGTTCCTCGGTCAGCAACTGCGCAAGCTCTTCCAGCAGCTTCTTCAGTTCCGCGCCCTGGAATGTGCCGGTGTCATAAATGGCTTCCAGTGTCTTCGCCAGTGAATCGACATCACCCGACTCACGATAAAGCCTGCGAAGCGCCTGCAGGGCATCCATCTGGCCCGGTGCCGCGTCGAGGATTCGCCTCCAGGCATTCTGGGCCTGGAACGTGTCACCAAGTTCCTTTTCGGCGGCAACCGCAATCCCGCGAAGCAGTTCGCCAGTCCTTGACTGATCGTCGGTCGCAAGCGGCAGTTCGCGTTCGCACGAATCGACATAGGCCGCCCAGTCGCCCTTGGCGGCGTACAGGCGCTGAAGATTCCGCAACGCCTCAACGTCGCTCATATCGGCGCGGGATACTTCATCCCACAGACCAAGCGCGGTCTCGCTCTGTTCAAGCTTTTCCTCGGCAAGGACTGCCATGCGCCTCTGCAGGCCGGATCTGACGTGCGATTCCGGGGCCACGTCCGAAAGCCTTGAAAGGACGTTGAACAGTTCTTCCCATTCGCCCCTCTGATCATGCAGTTCGGACAGCGCGGTAAGCGCCGGGCGATGCATCTCGTCGGCCTGTGCAATCTGCTTGTACGCGGCGACCGCGCCATCCAGGTTGCCCAGCCGTTCGCGCTGCAACGCGCCGACCCGCATCAGGAAGCCAATCTTTTCGTCGTCGTATTCGGAAGCGGCAACCTCGCTGTTCAGGATGCCAAGCAGGTCGGCCCAGCGCTGCTGGGACTCGTACATGGCGTCCAGGGCCGCGAGAGCCGTCCTGTCGGTGGCGGAAACTTCCAGAACCCACTTGCCGATCTGCTCGGCCTTCTCAAGATCCGAAAGCTTGTCACGCGCGGTTTCCAGGGCCTTGTGCCACAGGTAAATCTTGCGCTCCTCATCCTCGCACGGCTTGGCGGCCGCAAGCAGGATGTCCAGCAGCAGCTTCCAGTCCGCCGACTGGCCGGCAAGCATCTCGATCTGGATCAGCAGGGACTCATCGGTCGCATCCAGCTCAAACGCCTTGCCATACCAGGTCATCGCCGGGCGCAGTTCCTGGCGCTTCTTTTCCCACACCTCGGCCAGCTTAACCATGATGCCGCGGCGGCTTGACGCCTCGGAGACGTCCGCAAGGGCCGCCTCATAGACGGTGGTCAGGTCTTCCCAGGCCGAAGTATCGACATAAATCGGTTCAAGGATATCCAGAACCTGGGCCCTGTGCTTGCCCGCATTAAACATCATCCGCAGCGCGGCGACCGCATCGGACTGGTTCGGAACCAGGAACAGGACTTCCTGCCGCGCATCCAGCGCCGCGGCGGAATCATTCAGCCTGTCCTCGCACACCGTGGCGAAGCGCAGCATGAACCGAACCTTGTCCGCGACTTCACGCGACGCATCGAACTCGGCGCGAAGGATCCTGGCCAGTTCCTTCCAGTCCTCGAGCGTGCTGTAAAGCTCGTCAAGGGCCTCGAGCGCCTCGTGGTTGTCGGGAATATCCTCGATGATCTTTTCAAACGCCGCGGCCGAAGCCTTCAGGTCCGACAGGCGATCGCGCAGGATGCGCGCCGCATGCAGCCGAAGCCCAAGCGCCTCGGGCGAACCGTCAATGACCAGGGCACCTTCAAGCATCAGGCCGGGCACGTTTTCCCACATATCGTGGGAAGCGGCCAGCGACTCGATGCGCTCGCGGGCGTCGCGGTTCAGGGGATCCGCCACGAACGCCTTTCCGAAGCACTCGAAGCCGCGCAGGGGTTCTTCCATGCGCATTTCCGCGATTTCGCCCATCGTCAGCAGGTTTGCAACCTTGCGGGCAACGTCTTCCTCGCGGTCGGTGATGACCTCGTAAACAACGTACAGGCGCATCCATTCCTGGCGTTCGGAAAGTGTCGGTGCCAGGATCCGGAACGCATCCTCGGCGGCCAGGTCGGCACGAACCATACCTTCCAGGGCCTCGACGGCATCCTTGTTATCGGGGAATTCGGACAGCAGGGCTTCATAGACCTGGACGGCCCTGGTCGCATCGCCGATTTCGCGCTCAAGCAACTTGCCCATCCTGAAGTGGATGGTCAGGCGCTCTTCGCCGGACACCAGTTCGTGCAGGCTTTCCAGGGAGGAATAAAGGTTCCACCAGTCCTCGGCGGCACCGTACATGCGATCCAGCGTGCGAAGCCCTTCCACGTCGCCCGGGCTGAACGCCATGACCTGAAGATAGGTCTCGATCGCCTCGACCGTGTTTTCCATCCGGTCGTGCTGGACAAGGCCCTTCTTCTTCAGGGCGGCGACCTTTTCGTGGCTTTCGGTGAAGTCCGCCTTGCGGCCAAGGACGTCCACCAGTTCCATCCACATCTCGTTCTTTTCGTAAAGGGCTTCCAGGGCGACGATTGCTTCCATGTCGCGCGGATCAAGGTCAAGGACGCCATTGAACGCACTGATGGCTTCCTCGTCCTTGCTCAGGCTGCCGGCATAGAGGTCGCCGGCCCAAAGAAGCAGCTTCGCCTTTTCCGCGGTTCCGTGAACCAGATCCGCCTTGACCATGATCAGGGCGACCAGCTTTTCGGTCTCGGAATCCTCGACGTACATCTCGATCAGGTTGTCGATCGCGTCCATGTCCGTCGGGTCGATGCCGAGCACCGCCGAGTAGTGACGCTTCGAAAGTTCCCTGTCAACGCGGGCCTCGCGACAAACCTTCGCGATAATCCTGTGGGTCTCGCGACGCGGCTCCTCGTCACCGATATCAAAAACCTTACCGGCAAGGACGTGCACAGCCTCGTCAATCTTCTGCCGGGCAGCGCCAAGGCGCAGAACCTCGTCAACCAGTTCACGACGCTCGGGGGCCGTGCTGAATGCCTTCGACCGGTATTCAAACGCGCGGTCCAGATCCTTCAGGTTGATTTCGTAAATCTCGGCAATCGTCGCGTAATGCATCAACCTGGTATCGACGTAATCGGCGGCTTCGGCCAGGACGTCATAGACCGCGACCAGTTTCAGGTCGTCGCCGCTTGCGCGGTATGCCGGCAGCAGTATCGGGGCGACAAGAACCTTGACGTCCGGGTTGTCAAACAACCTTTCAAGCTGCACCAGGGTGTCCGCATTCGCCGGATCCCCATCCAGGATGGTCTGATAGACGTTGACCGCGCCACCCAGGTCTTCCAGCTTGGTTTCCAGCGTCTCGGCCAGCCTCAGGCGCAGCCATGTGCGGTCGGCATCGCCCTCGGCAAGGGAAATGCGGCGACCCAGGACGTCGGCCAGATCCAGCCAGCGCTCGGCCCTTACGTACAGGTTATCGAGCTGTCTCCAGGCGGCAGAGTATTCCGGATCGATTTCCAGAACCTTGCGAATCGCCTCGATGGCACCCTCGATATCTTCCAGGTGATCCGAAAGCTCGGCCGCCATCTTGAATGCGTAGGCAATCTTTTCACCGGAGTACGGCGAAACCTCGAAGCGCCGACGATAGACCTTCAGCAGTTCCGGATGGTTTTCAAGACCTTCATAAATGGTTTCCAGGGCGTCCAGCGCCGTTTCGTTGCTGTCGTCCAGCGCCAGGACGGCGTGGAACGCCTTGCGCGCCTCGTCAACGCTCTTCAGTTCTTCCCAGAGGATGCGCGCAAGGCGCAGGTTAAGGGAGACGCGGGCGTCCGGCATCTCGATCATCTCGACGCAGATGGAGTACAGATCGACCAGGCTGCGCCATGAACCAAGGGAAGCGGTAACCGACTCAAGATTGTCCCAGGCACGGGTGACGTCCGGCGTCACCATCATTATTCTTGAAAGCACGCGGAAACGCTTCGGCTCGTTCGACGCGCCGCCGGCATACAGTTCTTCCAGTTTCCAGAGCAAATCGATCGTGTCGATGCTGTCGCCCTTGATCTGAAGTTCCATCTCGATCAGATCGGCAAGGTCCGCATCGCGCCCGGCGGCCTCGAACGGGCCCTTCAGGAGATCGATCAGCCTGGGGCGAAGCTCCTCGACGCCGATCAGATCTTCCAGCATCTCGATCGTCGCCGCGTGGCCGGGGACGTAGTTCAGGGCCGTCTCGTATGCATCGACCGCTGCGCTGCCGTTGCCGTCGATACCACTCGTCAGAAGACCGACACGACTGTAAAGGTCGGCCATCATGACCGGGTCGATCTGGTCAAGCGTGAACATCGCGTCGATCTGCCTGTTCAGCAGGCCGCGAAGTTCCTCGTATCGCTTTTCCTTCAGAAGGAGTTCCCCGAGCTGGCTGTATGCGGTGAATTCAAGAGGATCGGCCGCCAGGATGTCGTTCCAGGTGGCGACGGCTTCATCGACCGCACCCATGCAATCGTACAGAGCCGTGGCTATCTCGAAACGGACGGCCTTGCGCTCCTCGATGTCGGTGACCAGGGACAGCCGCATCTGCAGGATCCGGATCAGATCCTCGTGACGATTCAGCTTGCGGTAAATGGCCTCGAGCGCGGTGATTGCCTCGCGGTTGCCGGTGTCCATGTCCAGCGCGCGCTTGAAGGCGGCCTGACCGGCCTCGATATCGCCCAGGTTTTCGCTGTAAATTTCACCGATGCGCAACCACGTCCTGATGCGGATCGAGGTCTCGGTCATCACGTTGACGGCCTGCTCCAGCGCGGCCACATAGACGTCCCAGTTGTCGGACGGTCCGGCAAGCAGTTCAAGCTGTTCCTGGAGCTCGCCGTTGAGCATGTCCTCCTGGAAAGCCGCCAGATAAAGGAAGAAGGCTTCCTTCGTGTTGTTGAGCTGAACCTTCTGAACCTCGGCCGCCTCGACGCGCAGGCTTTGCCGCTGATAGAAGTCCGCCGCGCCCGCGATTGCCACCTCATAGACCTTTGGAAGCTTTCTCCAGTCGCTCAATCCGCGGTAAAGGTCGATCAGATCCCCGGCGGCCCGGGCATCGTTCGGCGCAACCGCCAGGACGCCTTCCAGGTTCTTGACCGCGCGGGTCGCCTGGCCCAGTTCATCGCGCCAGATGGCGGCCAGCTTGAACAGGACGCCCTTCTTTTCTTCCAGATCCGGAATGCTGTTGACCTGGCCTTCGAGTGTTCGCGCCAGTTCTTCCGGATTGCCGTAGCGGCGCAGGAACCATTCCAGTTCGTCCCACTTGCGCTGCCCGAGGTAACGAGTCCTCAATTCGCGCTTGGCGCGTTCGTGATTCGGATCGACATCCAGGATCTTCCGCCAGGTCTCCATGGCGCCGTTGGCATCTTCCAGCTTGGTTCCGAACAACTGGGCCAGCTTCTCGAGGATCGCGATGCTCTCGGCCGGGTTGGAAGTCATGGCCTGGCGCCGCTGCAGGACGACCGCCAGCTTGTCCAGTTCCTTCGTCCTTTCGTAAAGCCCCTCAAGGGCACGCAGGGCATCGTCGTTCGACTCGTCAAGAATCAGGACCAGTTCCCACAGTTCGATTGCCACCGGGAACTTGCGCAGTCTCTCGGTTGCCATGACCGCCAGGTCGGCATACTGGGCCGCCTTTTCTGCACCATCGGGCATCGAATCGGCCTCGGCCCTGCGAATGCGGATCAGGTTTTCATAGTCATGACGCTTCTCGTAAAGATCCTTCAACTTGTTAAGGATATCGCGCCGTTCGGGGTCGATTTCCAGGATGGCCTCGTAAGCCTTCATCGCCTCCATCGCGTTGGCGAACCTGGTCTCCATCAGTTCGGCCTTCTTTTCCATCAGGCCGACCTTCTGGCGAATGTCAGAAGCCGATTCAATCTTGCGATCAAGAACCTTGGCGTAGTCGGGCCACCTGCCGGCCGCCTCGTACTTGGCAAGCAGGGAGTCCATCGCTTCGATGTTGGCCGGATCCACGTCCAGGATCATCTGATACGTGGAAAGAACCTTCGGTTCCGCCCGCATCTTCTGGTCATAGATTTCCAGCATCTGCTTCAGGGCAAAGACCTTTTCCGTGACGGCATCATCGGGGAGTGCGGTGAAACGGGCCTTGTAAAGCTCGGCAAGCGACGGCCAGCGCTGAAGCTGGGCGTAAAGCTTTTCAAGGCTGTTGCTGGCTTCTTCGTCGCCCGGATCAAGCTTGGCGACTTCCTGCCAGTAAGAGAGCTCCTTTGTCGAATTGTTGGCCTCGGCCGCGGTTCTGGCCAGGGTGCGCTTCATCTCGATTTCGGGCTTGCCGAACTTCTGAACCGCTTCGCCCATGAACTGCCCGAGACGAAGCCAGTTGCCACGGCTGGCGTAAAACACGCGATAAAATTCCAGCCACGTATCGACATCGGGCAGTTTGTCTTCACCGACTCCCCTCATGAAGAACTCGGCCCGGACCAGGTCATTCAGGATCTTCCAGGCCACCACGGCGGCAGCCCATGCCACGATCCGACCCTTGTCGCTGGTGCGTTCGCGGCGGAAAAAGGCATCCGCCTTCTTGACGAAAGTTTCGGCCACGGCCGGATCGCCAAGAAATTCCATCACCTGGGCAAGGAATGACTCAAGACCCTCGACACCGCCTTCGGCCAGAGCTTCTTCAACAGCCCTGTCGAACATGACCGCGTCATCCGGGTTACCCTCAAGTTCCACCAAGAAATCGGTTACTTCCATCACACACCCCTAATCAACGTGGAGCAGGAAAAATGCCGTCCGCATATCTTTATCAGAGCCGCACGTTTACATCAAGGGAAACAGGCGCGCCAAAGGTATGTATGTTTATATTTTCTTTACGCGTGAACGTGCGCGAAAGTCGGGTTCCCGAGCAACGGTTCTGCCAACCAGACGGGAATCACACCTTGGTGGGTCAATCCATGACGGAGAATGACAGTGTCGATTCGTGGCTGAAGTAGGCCTGACCGCTGTCCGGCTCGACCGAGAAAACCACCAGACGGAACTCGTAGTCGCCACCGACGTCGGGAACGACCGTGAGCTGGCCCTGGGCCGCTGCTGAATTCAGGAAGACCCGGCTGGCCGGGGGCTTTTTGGAAACGAACCAGATATAGCCGGAGTTAGCCGGAATCGGATAGGAACCGGGCACGCTTGCCGTACCGTCGAGAACCACCGAATCGCCGGCCTTGATCGGGCCGGAAACCTGGCCAGCGTCGGCCACGGGCAGCGTCACCCCGTCAAAGGAATTGAAGCCGGCGACGTTGATCTTCTGGTTGATGACCTGACCGCCTTCACCTGCCAGCGGATCGACGTAATCGATATTCACGAACCCGTTGACCGTGGTGCCGCCGTCATGGGTGCCGTTGAAGGAAACGGTGAAACGCCTGACTTCACCTTCAGACAGCGTGAACGGACCGGTCGCGGATTCAAGGATGCTGAACGCCTGGGGATCCTCCAGATTCGCGGGCTCGACGCTGACGCCCGCAATCTCGAGGCCCAGATTGCCCTTGTTCATGACGACGAAAGACTTCTCGGCCGTCGTTCCAGGTGCGGCATACAATGTCATCCTGACCTTTTCAGGGGCCGGGGCGATGGCCAGTTCGCCCTTCTTGTCACCACCGCACAGGCTGACGATCTGCTCGCCATCGTACGGATTCGCGAACAGAACCTTCATTTCTCCGTTGAACCCGCTGTCCGCCGGCGCCACGTATGTGATCGCGACGGTAATCGGACTGTTTTCCGGCGTCAGCGTGTACTTGTTCTCGGTGATTTCCTCGCCGGTCACATTACCGCACTCGCCGTCCTTCTGCGCGCCCAGCTTGAACCACTGAACTGTATAGGGACTGGTTTCGGGTGAACCGGAAACCTGAACCGTCGGCTTCGTGACCAGAACGGATCCCGGACCGGGATTGGCAAGGCTCAAAGCCTTCGTGCATGAGGTTCCCGGAACGGTGACGCTCTGGAAATTGACACAACCGTCGGCCTGGTCGCCGTGCGTGATTTCAAGCGAACCCGCCTGGGCCTCGCCGCGCAGCGGGACGCTGGTCAGTTCGGGGACGCGGCACACGCCTGTCAGACAACGCCACTTGCAATCGGGCGACTGCGGATCATCGCAGAAGTATGCGCGGCATTGCTCCGAGAACGTGCAGTTGCAACGACCGTTGAAGCATGTGTAGGGACACGACTTGCTCTTGTCCGGGCAGAGCTTGTCGCTGTTCTGGCAGGTCGGCGTTCCAGAGCACTCGACGCCGGTATCGATCAGCGAACCCCACTGGATTTCGAGGCTGGCCAGATCCGGGGGGGTCACCGGCCGGTACTGGACGACGACCTCGATCGGACCCTCGGCGGAACCTTCGACCGTCGGATCGATAATCATATTTTCGTGAATCGGACGCGAAGTATAGGTAATCGAGTAAGCCGAGGCCGGTTCGACACGAATCGACGCAAGCGCAAGATCGGCATCGCCGACATTCTCGACCGTGAACGACGCGGTGGCCGGGTTCATGGAAGTGGCACCCATGAAGATGTAGTTGTTCGGGGTTACCTTGATTTCCGCCGTCTTTTCATTCGGGGAAACCGTGAACTCGAAAATGCCGCCGGCGTACATCGGGTCGTTCGTCGTCAGGCGGATCCTGGTCGGCGTCAGATCGCGGTCAGCGTCCGGGACGTAGGTGATGTTCAGCTTGACCACGGTCTCATGGACTTCCCGATAATCCCCGTTTTCCACGAAAATCGGGTACTGAAACGCGGTGACATCCTGGCTTATCAGCATGTCTTCGTTCTTCTCGACAATCTCGATATTGGAAATCTGAAGGATATCGTCGCCCATGTTTCCGAAGACCAGCACCATGGTGCCGCCGCCTTCACGGAAATCACGATTCTCGCCGTTGTTCACGCGCTCCATCGAGCTGTCAACGGCACCGGTCGCCGTCACGTACAACTCGGGAGAGACCCCGGCTCCGCCACCCTTGCACCCGGAAAAGCCGCCGACCGCCAATGCAGCCAGAGCAACCGCGACAAACATGAATCGACCCGGGAACCGTCCGATACTCATAAACAAACTCCTTTATTTGTCGGGGCGGAACGCCGTCCACCCGTCACATCAATCATGAATCCCCGACTACGGCTCGAAACAGAGCGTCTCGTAGTGAACCTCAATCTCGTCGCCTTCCTGCGGCATGTTCGGGCTTTCAACGTCGAAGATGATCGAATTCGACGCCGCGTCGTATTCCCATCCATCGTTGTCGGCAAGCTGGACGCCCTTTACCTTTACCGTAATCGAGTTCGGGTCGGCGATTCGCGAAAGGAAGAACTGCTGCTTCAAGCCGAACGCGACGCTGCCGATTTCGGTAAGAACCTCCTTGTAATTCGGGTCGCAGATGGAGCCGACCTTTCCGTTGGTCGCGTTCGCGACTTCGATGTAACGCTTTGCCTCGTATGCGCCGGAGCCGGTCGGGCCGATACAGCCCGGCTGCTTCGTGCCGTCCTGGAACACCAGCGTGCCGTCATCGACGCCGACGATCGCATTGAAGTGCATCATGTTCTGGTTATAGAAGCCCTTGATCGACCTGAAGAAATCGATATAGAAGCCAAGGTCGCCGCTGCTCTGGTCTTCCTCGTCCGACAGGGCGATGATCTCAAGCTGGGCATCCTCCCGCAGGAAGCCCTTGTTCCAGCCGCCGCAGGTCGATTCCAGGCACTTGAACGGACAACTGGCCGCGTCGGTGCACAGGTTCGGATCGGAAGAACAATCCTCGTCACGGGTGCACGAGACGCCGGTATCGGTAACCAACGGTGCCGACAAGCCGGCCTGGGCGTTCGCAAGCGCGCCTTCGCTGTTGTCGCCGTCACTGCCAAGGTTGGCGAGGTTCGCGAACTGGGATTTCGCGTTCGGGCCCGGCGTGATGTACCTGGGCAGCGTCCTGGGATTGCCAAGGTTCAACTTGCCAAGGATGTGTTCATAGCTCAGGCCGGTCGAAACGACGCCGATGTGGTAATCGTTCTGCCAGACTTCCGCCTGGTTGATGAAGTATTCAAAGTTTTCGATCAGCGTCTGCTGGTCGTCACCCATGGAACCGGAGTCGTCGATTACGAAAAGGATGTCAACTTCCTGTCCCGAAAGCTGCGTGAACACATCGGTCTGATCACTGTAGATCGTGCCCTGCCCGCTCAGGCCGACAAACAGCTCCGGAATGCTCTGCTCATTCGAAAGGACTTTCAGGATGCACGAATCCTCGGTGGTATCCTGCGGAACGAAATTCACGCCGAAACAAAGCGGCGAGCCTGTCGTGATGGGACGCGGCAGCGGCGGCATTCCCTTCAGCTTGAACTCGGGCGTGCAGCCATCGAGCTTGACTCCGGTAACCTGCAGCGGTGCCGATCCGGTGTTGTAGGCACAGATCTGATAGGTCTTGGATGCGCAACCGAGCGTTACCAGGCCGAACTTGACTTCGGAAGGAAGCACCGCCAGGTTCGCGACGCCGCTCGTACCCTTCAGGTTGGCGGAATACGTTCCGGTTCCTGAAGGCTTGGGAACGATCAGATCCTTCTTGAGCTGTGAGTCATAAATCATCACGCCCATAATCGCGTTGTATTCGGTGAGTTCCCCGAACATCGTGCCGGTCTGGGGCGGCTGGAACCTGACGAAAATGGTGGCTGACCCACCCGGGCCGATGCCGTTCTGAATGACCCCCGGCTGCTGGGAAACGACGAATTTCGTGGACTTGGACGTCGTGAAAGGCTCGGCGCATGCACCGCCGAAGCCGATGCCGAATCCGGATGAGCAGTCCTGGATATAAGTCTGCTTGTAGCTGCAGTAACCAAGACCGGTGTTGACGACGCGAATCGGAAGCTCCTTCTTGAAGCCCATCGGGACAAGGCCGAAGTCGTACGCCGACGGGACAAGCTGCGGAATGCAGTTGGCAGTGCCGCCGCGGCTGATCTTCACCGGTATCAGCGTTTCGGTGTTCGGAACGGACTTATCGTTGCTCACAATGCGAAGTTTCGCGCGAATGTCGCCGGTTTCAGGCCCTTTGTTGGTGAAGCCAATCTTGACCTCAAGCCCTTCGCCCGGGGCCAGCGTGTATTTGCCGCCGCTCGGAACCTTGTCCGGGGTCGATACGCTCCACTCCTGGCCGTACTTTTCGTCGGTCTTCTCGATCAGGTTCGGTATCCCGTCGATGACAAGGTTGGCCGAACCGTCGTTACGAATCGCGACCGACTTGAACACCGTGATACCCTGGGCGCCGTATCCCATGTCCAGGTTGTCCGGGGTAACCGTCATCAGCGGGGACTTCACGAAACCGTAAATCGAGACCATCGCGGGGGACGCGGGATCCGTGCTTGCCACCTGAAGCCAGCCGATAGCCTGGCCGGTCGCCCGTTCCGCCTTCGTGACGGTCCACGCGACATACACGTCCCGTTCATCCTCGGGCTCAAGGTTGAAGCTGCTGTCGCCTTCGACGGCCAGCCCCTCGTGACTTCCCGGCGACAAAGCGACATTGGTCACGCGAAGCGAGTCGTTTCCGACATTCTTAAGCACCACCAGTCCGCGACCGGTCGAGCCGATGTCAACGCCGCCGATTTCAATCTGCTTCGGATTGATGAACAGTCTCGGTCCAAGGCCTGTGCCGAACACGTCGAACGACCAGACGTTCTCCTCGCCCTTCACAACAAGTTGGGAGTACTCGTTCGCGCCTTCCTGAGGGGTGTATTCGATGGTGACGCCGATGACCTCGTCCGGATCAAGATCGACCGGAAGGATGTCGCCTTCGGGCGGGACGATGCTGATCAGCTTGAAGGCACCTGAGCCTTCCGCGCTCATCATGACCTGCTCGATCTTGAAGGACGCCGTTCCGACGTTGCGGATCGAGACATCCATAGTCGTCGAATTGCCGATATTGATTTCGCCGAAATCGATCGGGCTCGGCTCGGTAATCAGGGTCGCGGTCTGACCGGCGGAAGTCACCGATATCCGTGTCTTGTAGTTCTGGGTTGCCACGTTGTGCGCGACGACTATGACGCCGGAGTCGGTCGATGCATCGGTTGGCCTGTAAATCACGTCAAAAGTCGCAGTCTCGCCAACAGCAAGCTCCGTCTTCGAAAGCTGGCCGGTCGTGAACTCGCCGGAAAGCCCTTCCATCGAAATGGCCCCGAGCACGACGACACCTGATTCGCCGGAATGCCGAAGGGTGACCGACAAAGTCTTCTGCTGTCCGATGACGACCGATCCGAAGTCAACCGAACGTGGCAAATAGTCGATCGCCAACGCATCGGCGACGCCGGAACCGTCATCGCAGGCGATCTGGCCGGAACACGCGGCCAGAATCATCCACGTGGCGGAAACCAACCGGGCAACTTTTCGGAATGACATCATGATCGACCCCCGAACGAATTGTTTGAAAACCATGCGAATTACCCGAACGGCCACCGGGTTACGGTGTCCGGACAGAACGCTGCGCGACTATTTTAGTAATCTGGAAGCAAATTGAAACAATAAGTTGCGTGGGAACCGACAATCCAGTTCAAACTGGGCAGCAAACAGGGGAAATGAACCGGCCGTCAGGACTATTCGCAACCGCCGCCGCCGATGGCGGAGAAGGACGGCTCCTCGTAACCCTTTGTGATCTTGAACGAGTTGTCGGGATTGCGCAGAAGGGTAACGGTCTGCTGCGGCCACTCGATCTCGGCCGCGTACCACATGTCGCACTTGTACATTGCCGTGCCGGACACCGACATATCGACGCTGAACACTTCCTCGCCGTAAATGAAGCACTTAAGGCGCGGATAACTGGCGCCGAAGCCATGGTCGTCCCAATAGTGAACGCCGATTCGATAGACGCGGCCCGCGACCGGCGAATCAAGATTCAGGTTTTCAGGGCCGGCACCGTCCGTGTCGTCGCGGTCAAGGGACGGATTGTCCTTGCCGTCCGGATTCGGGGTTTCCCATTCCGGGTTCGGCTGGAACCAGAAAACGTCGTAGGGCACGTGGAACCAGGGGTCGCGGATTCCGTCCTTGTCGATATCGGTCATGGCCGCGAACGGATGGGCGAAATGGAGATCCATGTCCGCGCCCATGTCCTCGCCCTCGTCGAACTCGTCCGTGTCGGCCGGAGTGTGCCAGGTAAGCTCGCAGTGAATCGCCTTGTCCGGGATGACCTTGACGGTCTTGCAGACGGAACCGCCGCACTTGGGATCGCTGCTGCAGTACTGGTTGTCGCAAACGTCCAGGCAATAGGTGTACTCGCCACCGATGTTGACTTCGTGCGTGACGGTCGGGCTGGACGCCGACGGCAGCAGGATGAACTTGTTTTCGTCCGGCTGATCCACCGTCCACGAATACTTGATTATCGAGCCGCCGGCAGAACCGCTCTGGCTCTGTTCGCCGTGAATGTGAAGCAGCGTCTGGGGCTTCACAAGTTCACCTTCCTCGATCACGATCACCGGCTTCGGACAGTCAACCGTAACGCCGTAACCGGATATCGGAATCTCGGCGTTCGGCTCAATACCGTTGTTGCCGACCAGCAGCGTTCCCGTATCGGGAATCGGCTTTCCATCGTTGTCACGCGGATTCTCATCGTTCGGCGTGAAGGTCATCATGACATCGATGGCCTGGCCGTTTTCGAGGGTGACCGGGTTTTCCGGTGTCGGAGCCGCGGCCAATCCCTGAATCTCCATTTTGAAGTCGGCACTGGTGTCCTCCTTCAGCGCAAGCTGCGAGATCACCAGGGGTTCGTCGCCAGTGGAACGGACACTGACCATCATGCCAGCCGTCTTCTGGATCAGCTTGCCGCCAAAATCGATTGGGTTCGGATCGACAACCAGCTTGGGACCGGACGCGTTGGCAACCAGATCCACGAAGTAAAGGCCGTCCTGAACCTCGGTGTTGTTCGTATGGATAACCAGCGTCGCACCCGCGGCGTTGGTATCGACAGGAGCAAACAGGGCGCCCCACATCACGCCGCTTCCGGGGGCGATGGTGACGACCTCGGGCAGCATGCGCTGCTCGAAGTCGGACTTTCCGACATAATCATTGCCCTTGACGGTGACGGTGAACGCTTCCGGATGACCGACCGACTCGCCTTCAACGCGAATGTAATCGATGACCAGATCGCACGTTCCCGTGTTGACCAGGCCGATGTCCTGGTATGAATCGTTTCCGAGACTGACGAAACCAAACTCAACCCGCGATTCGACGTCCAGGACGGGACGACACTTCTTTCCATCGAAACTGATTACAAGTTCCTGATCCTGGAAGTTGGTCGTATTGTTGTTGCGGACGGTAACGGTCGCGGAACGCCCCTTCCCATCCTTGGGAGCCTGGTACCGCAAGGTGAACGACGTCTTTGAAGACGGACTTGAAGACACCGGCTCGAGGGTCGCGGGAAGCGTTCCCTTGAACAGGATGAAAGCCGGCCCCTGCTCGCTTTCATCGGCCGATTCCGGCGTGTAGTTCAATACGACGTCGGTGATTTCCAGGTTCCGGCCTTCGCCGGTGTTCGTGATGTTCACGACATAGTCGGAATCGACCAGGATGTTGACAGCCCTGTCGCCGGGGCTGATTGAAATCGATGAGAACTGGTTGGCGGATCCACCCTCGCACGCGACCATGGCAAGTGAAAGACCGACGATCGCCAGAATGACCGAGCGCCAACCGCGACAGGACTTCGTGTTCATAAACAGCCTCTGCGTGTTAAACCGGCTGGGAAACCGACTGCCGGTCCATTTCCGAAGATAATTCCAGAGGATTATCCGAAGCGCCCGGTGCGGTGTCAAGAAAGGAATGACCGCATTGGAATTGTTTTTTCCTTTGACTGTCCCGGCTTTCGGCAACATCGTCTCGCTGCTGTGCAATTTTATCTCTCTTCCTGCGATAATCACGCCATGAATCGGGCAACCACGGGTAACTCCACGGCAGCATCCCAGACGCATCGACCGCGCATCGCGGCAGTGATGCTGGCCGTGTGCGCCGCGGCCGTCATTCCATGGGTTGGAACCGTGACGTACCCGCTGCTGCACGACGACAACATGGCCGTGGTCAACAACCCGCTGGTGGACGGCCGGAAGGTGGATCTGGGAAGGATCTTTTCGTCAACAGGCTGGGGCGACGTGCCGGAATACACGCATGTCGCGAATTACCGGCCACTTTCCACAACGACGCTTGCCGTTACCAGGTACTTCGCGGGCTCCGGGCCGCTGGCCTTCAGGATTTCAAACATCGTTCTATATTCAATGGCGTGCATGGTGCTTGCCGCCGTAATGATTTCACTTGGTTTCGGCATGCTGCCGTCCGCTCTCGCGTCAATCTGGTTCGCATTGCACGGAACCCACGTTGAGACGGTGATGTTCGCGGTCAACCGGGAAATCATCCTGGTCTTGCTGTTCTATCTTTCCGGCCTGCTGGTCGTGATCCGACGATCAACGATGGTGCCGGAACCGCGACAGTGGACGCTGGCATCGGTCGCCGGACTTTTCGCATTGACCCTGGCCGGGCTCTTTTCAAAGGAGTCGGCCATCACCATGCCGTTTGTCGCCGCGCTGATCATCCTTATCAACGCCCAGCCTGCCGGCCGGCAAGGGAATCCGTGGCGCCGATCGCGGCAATGACGACGGCCGTTGCCTTGTACTTCACTGTCCGGCTGATCGCCGTCGGCCGAATCGATGCGTCCGCGATCCCGTGGCAGGACAACCCGCTTGTCCTGTCGGCCTGGCCCGCGCGGCTGGCAGGCGCGCTTCAGGTTCTTCTCGAGGCCGCGCGGCTGCTGATTCTGCCTGCGGGGATGACGGTGGATTACGGATTCGATGTTCTTGGCCTGCCCGGCCCGCCGCCCGGCGCGAGTCCGGCCGCGATCGCGGGCGGGGCGGGGTTGCTCGTCGCCGGACTGGTTCTGGCGGCGTGGCTTGTCCGCAGGCGTGCGGCCGCATGGCCTGGAATTGTCATGATGGCCCTTTCCTGGGGACTCGTGTCTTCAATCGTGTTCCCAAACTGGATTATCCTGGGCGAACGTCTTATGACCGAGCCATCGGCCGGAATGGCCATCGGCCTGGCCGGTGGACTTGCGGCCATCCGGGCGCATTCCAGACGGTCACCGCGATTCAGTCCGGTCTTCGCCGGTGCCGCCGCCGTCGTCATCGCGTGGGCTGCGATGCTCGGGGCGCTGGCAATCGACCGCGTCGGGGATTACCGCGACGCCGAGACGCTTTTCAAGTCGTCCCTGGCCAACCGTCCCGGCAGCACGCGCCTGCACAACAATGTCGGCAAGGCACTGATGGACTCGGGTCGCTGGGCGGAAGCCGAACCGTGGCTTCGCAAGGCCATCGACATTGACCCGGCCAACGCCGAGGCGCACAACAACCTGGCGCTGGTTCTTGGAAACGCCGGAATGCCCGGATCGGCCGTGGCCGAACTCCAGGCCGCACTGCTGCATCGTCCTGGCATGCCCGCGGCACTAGCGAACCTCTGCATCATCCTTGCGGCGCACGACCGCTGCCGGGATGCCCTGCCAGTGTGCATGCAGGCCCGCGAAAGGGGCGCTGGCGTCGAGTCGCAGATTGCCAGATGCGAACGCCCGTCCGACCCCTGAATTTCGGAAAATGACTAGACCATGTGGGGAATCTTCAGTGCGGTTCTGCGGGCCGCATCGACGGCAAGATCGTAGCCGGCATCGACGTGCCGGAAGACACCGGTTGCCGGATCGCCGCGAAGCACCCTTTCCAGCTTGCGGGCCTGCGCGTCCGTTCCGTCCGCCACGATGACGACACCGGCATGAATGGAATATCCGATGCCGACCCCGCCACCATGATGAATCGAAACCCATGTGGCGCCGTTGGACGCGTTCAACATCGCATTCAGCAGCGGCCAGTCCGCGACGATGTCCGACCCGTCCTTCATTGCCTCGGTCTCGCGATGCGGCGAAGCCACCGATCCCGAATCAAGGTGATCGCGTCCGATAACGATCGGCGCCTTGACCTTTCCACGTCGAACCAGATCGTTAAAGGCCAGGCCCGCAACGTCGCGTTCGCCATACCCGAGCCAGCAGATTCGGGCGGGCAGCCCCTGCCAGGCAACCTTGCGCCTTGCCATGTCAATCCACCTGGCAAGACCTTCGTCCTTCGGGAACAGTTCAAGCACGAGGTCGTCCGTGGCCGCGATATCGGCGGGGTCGCCGGAAAGCGCCGCCCACCTGAACGGTCCGCGGCCCGAACAGAACTGCGGCCTGATATAGGCAGGCACGAATCCGGGAAATGCATAGGCATCGGCAAGCCCCATGCGGAAAGCCTGCGTCCTGATGTTATTGCCGTAATCAAACACGTGCGACCCGAGGCGCTGCAGATCAAGCATCGCCTGAACGTGCCTGACGACCGCGTCGAAGGACAACTTCTGGTACTTGTCGGGATCGCTCTTCCGAAGTGCCAGCGCCTCTGCGTAATCAACCTGATCCGGAACGTACCCGGTCAGCATGTCATGAGCCGAGGTCTGATCGGTCACCAGGTCTGGCACGATTCCCCGCCGAACCAGTTCCGGGAAAACTGTCGCACAATTGCCGTGAAGCCCGATGGACAAGGGCTCCCTGGCCATCATAGCCCGCCGGGCCATCTGAAGTGCCTCGTCCAGGCTGTCGGTGGACACGTCAAGATACCTGGTGTCGAGCCTTCTCTGAATGCGGTGACGATCGACTTCCACGCACAAAGCCACGCCGCCCGCCATCGTGATGGCCAGGGGCTGGGCGCCGCCCATGCCGCCGAGCCCGCCAGTAAGGACAAGCCGGCCCCCGAGATCCCCGTCGAAATGAGTCCTTGCCGCAGCGGCGAAGGTCTCATACGTCCCCTGCAGAATCCCCTGGGTTCCAATGTAAATCCATGACCCGGCGGTCATCTGGCCGTACATCATCAGACCCAGCCGATCCAACTCGCGGAACTTCTCCCAGGTCGCATAAGCAGGAACCAGATTCGAATTGGCAATCAGTACCCTGGGCGCATCGGCGTGGGTGCGGATTACGCCCACAGCCTTGCCGGACTGCACCAGAAGCGTTTCGTCATCCTCAAGTTCAACCAGCGCCCGGTCAATCTTTTCAAAACAGTCCCAGTTCCGGGCGGCCTTCCCTATTCCACCGTAAACGACCAGTTCTTCTGGATTTTCGGCAACATCGGGGTGAAGGTTGTTGTGCAGCATCCGCCTGGCGGCTTCCTGCTGCCATCCCTTGCACGAAAGCCTCGTCCCGGTCAGGTATTCGACAGTCCTCATCTACAGTCTCCACAAGAACCAGCCACAACTCCGGCGCCGCTTCCCCGATCCAGTCTCCGAAACTCGTCGGCGGGGCACCGATCCCGAAGCATGACGGCACCGTATCCGACGACCGAGGACGCGTCCCCGGTGCAATCCATGCTCGTCTGGTAGCCTACCAGCTCGCCGTATCCGGCGCCAGCTTCCCGGGCCGCCAGCATCATTACCACGACGGGAACGACCCCGCACATCGTGATGTGGTGCTCGACGACGGCCTGGTAAAGTCCGGGAGCATCAAGTCCGACCATCCGATCCAGCACCATCCTGTCCTTCCGCGCACCGATGCGCAATGGCTCGTTGTGGTTCAAGTCGGAACTGGCCACCAGAAGGACTTCTTCGCCGCGATCCCTGAAACAGGCGACAACCCCGGCGATGGATGTGGCAATCCGCGCGCAGTCGGAATACGACATCGAACGCAGACAAAGCGCGGTCAGACGGACGGACGGGTTGGCGGCCTGGATGTATGGAAGCACCGCTTCAATCGAATGCTCTTCGTGATGGGCCAGGTCGTCAAAGGCAAGAAGCGGACAGGCGTCGACGATTGCCGCGGCCATGTCGCGATCCATTTCAAAAGTCCCTGAAGGTGTCGAATACGAAAACCGGTCGGCCACGGCCGCGACCGCGCCAAGACCGGTATGGTTCGGCCCGATGACCAGGACATGATCGGGAACCCTGACCCTGGACCAGAGTGCCGCGGCCACCTTGCCGCAATACTCGATTGAAGCGTGCGGAACGACAACACCCCGGACGCCGTCCACCCTGGAAGCGCCGCCGGCCGAACTGCCCTGCCCCAGTCCAGCCAGAACCTGGGACAGATGGCCGGCCGACTCGGGAAAATACAGACCGGAAACAACCGAACGCCTGGTCATTGGAATACTCCGGGAGAGCCCGCAGGCGAATATACGTTACCGCCGGGCGGTATTCCACTGGACGAAGATACTGTTAAGCGGAGAGAGAGGGAGTCGAACCCCCGGTAAGCTGACGCCTACGCCTGATTTCGAGTCAGGTGCCATCGACCACTCGGCCATCTCTCCAATGAACAAGGTCACTAACGGAACTGCGGAGAGAGGGGGATTCGAACCCTCGGAGGCTTTTGACCTCACACGATTTCCAGTCGTGCACCTTCGACCACTCGGTCATCTCTCCAGCATGGCATGCCCCGGCCAACAATTCTTAACGCCTGTCGGCCGCCGCACGCCTCAAATCCTTAAAGAACCGCTTCAACAGTTCGGACGCCTCTTCGGCGCGAACCCCGTGAACCACCTTGCACCTGTGGTTCAGCCTGGAATCGGTCACCGCCGTGTAAAGGCTTCGAACCGCCCCGGCTTTCGGGTCATCGGCACCGTAAACCAGCGTGCCGATCCGCGAAAGGACTATCGCGCCGGCGCACATTATGCACGGCTCGAGAGTCACATACAGGGTGGCCGCCCCCAGGTCGAGGCCGGCCCTGGCCGCGCGGCTCAGAACCAGCGCCTCGGCATGGGCCGATGGATCGCCGAACTCGATCGTCCGGTTGTGATCCGATTCGACGACGTGCCCGTTAATCACAAGTGCCGCCCCGACCGGCACTTCACCGCGATCACCGGCCGCCCGGGCGGCATCGAGGGCAAACGCCATGAAGTAATCATGGTTTTCAGCCAAGCCGCCACCATCCCCGCGCATGCAAAGAACGCGCCCCAAAAAGCCGGAAGAATTTATCAGAGGCGACTTGAAACGTCAACAGAACCTTGCACGGGTCTTGATGAGTGTTTCGAACCAGCGAAGCGAATCGAATGGGCATTCGTCGAGCGTGGGATAACAGGTCGACGGCGGTACGTGGTATAAGACGGCCATGGCCTGCATTCCACAGATAATACGGTCGGTCGCGAAGCAGCTCGGCCCGAAGCCCTTGCACATGGATATCATGTCCGGCGCCGAGACTACCTTTGTCGATTTCCGAAACCAGGCATGGTTCATGGCGGCCAGACTGGTTCGCCTTCCGCCGGTTGACGACGACGGGGTCGCCCTGATCGGATTTTCCGGCGTCCAGGCGCTTGTGCTGGAGGCTGCGTGCCAGACCGCCAGCCTGGTTCCGTTCTCAATCGCGCCGTCAATTCCCGCCGACGAAATCCTTGCGGCGGTTCTGATCTGCCGGTGCAGATGGTTCATCTTATGCGACGACCCGACGTTCGACGCCGGCCTTGTCAGGACAACACTTGAACCCCTGTCGCATGTCGCCACCGAAATCCCGATCGAACGGCTTCGCCCGCCCCCCGATATCGGCGAAGACGAGCTTGTGGCGATTCTTGAAGATCCTGAAGTTGAAAGACGGATTTCCGTTATTGGCCCAAGACACGCGGCGTGCGGACTCGCCCACGTGACGCCCGACGGCAGAACCCAGGTTGTTGCGATTTCCCACGAAGGCCTGGGCAGCCTTTGCGAATCGCTTCGCACGGAGCTCATGGCTGACGAAAGCGATGTCTGGACTTCGATTTCCGGACTCGAGTCGCCTTTTGCCAGGATCGTCTGCTGGTACTGCTGCCTTCTTTCCGGTGGAACATACACGGTTGCCCCATTGGGGCGATCCCCTGTCGAGGCACTCTTCCTGACACAACCGACAATCGCCGTCTGCGATTCCGTCGGCGCCGCCGACATTGAATCAGGACTGATCTCCGAACTCCAACTTCTTGAAGGTGCCAGGGGCAGACTGACCAGATGGGGTTTTCACAGGGCAAGGGCCAGAACCGCCGCCGGGACGGAATCGCACGGAATGCTGGACGCTCTTGCCGATCTGGCCGTCGACCGGCTGGTTCGCGATATCCCGGGCGGCTCCCTTCGGACAATCCTTTGCGACGGAATGAATGATCCGGCAGCTTCCAGGACGACCTTCCAGACGGCGGGCATCGACCTGTGGGAAATCTCGGCACCGGCGTCCGCCTGCTGCTTCCTGGCTGCGCGCCGTCCCGGCTGTTTTCGTGAAGGCTCGGTCGGCAAGCCACTTCCGGTCACCTCGCTCTTCGTTTCCCCAAGGGGGGAACTGATGGCTTCGGGGCCTGCAATAATGGTTTCCGAAATGTGCCTTCCCCCCGCCGAATGCCAGGATCTTGACCACGGCAATCTTAAGACCGGACTTCGCGGAAGGGTCGATGACGAAGGATTCGTTTTCATCGACGGAAGATTGTAGCCTGGATCGCAGGCCGGACTCCCCGACATGCATCGACATCAAGACGTTCAATATGCAACGGGTCTGGCAAAGGTAAGCCGAAACTGAATCAATCGGCCGGTGCGCAGTAGTCGCCAACCGTGCTGGTAACGCACTTCATGGTACCGGGACAGTCCGGGGTCGCCATGCATCGCTTCATGCACAGCCTTGATCCGCCAACCGTTTCACAGATTGTGGGGAAGGGACACAAATCATCGGCCAGGCACGGCATCGTGCAGAACCCGTCGGTACTGCCGGTGAATCCGATGCAGTTCGAGGAATAGCACTCGTCGTCCTGACGACAGTTCGTTCCCGGATCACCAGGATCAATCCTGACACAGGACCGGACCCCGGGCTGGAACTTCGTGTCTCCGTACATGCACCTCAGACCCGCCTCCTCCCAGCAGTCGCTTTCGCTGAAAGGATCCTCCGGATTCGACGGAACGCACCTGGGAAGACACAATCCCTTCAGACTGTCCTCGTCTGCAAGGGTCATTACGCAAATTGACTGATCCACCGTGCATGTCGTCGTGCCGCAATTCGCCGTGCAGAATCCAAAAGTCTGCAAACTGCTCTGGCGGCAGATGGCCTTGGTGATCGCGCAATCGGCGTCTGTCGTGCAACGCCGTCCGGTGAAATCGAAGTCGGTACAGGTTCCAGTGTAGGACACGTTGCACTTCCCGGACTTGCATTCGGTTTCGTTAAGACACTGTTCACCAATCGACTTGCCAACTGTTCCGGAACCGCAGACCTTCATTGTCTGCCCGGTCAGCGCGCTCTTCATATCGATACACGCGCGGGAAAGCTGACGACTTCCGCCGACACAACCCTCATCGCCGTCCTGACAGGCGACCGAATGACCACAATCCTGGCTGTCAACACACGACTTCAGGCAAACTCCGCGGCCCTGAAGCCTGGTACAAGCCGTGCCCTCCGGACATGGATTCGAAGCGTCGCAACTCAGAACCGCGCAATAACCGCCATCGAAGTTCGGAAGACACCCCATGGCGCCCTGGCAGTGCTCGTGGGCCTGGCAGGGACCCCCAACTTCGCTGGCCTCGCCGACTTCCATGTAACAGATTGATTTGAAAATGTTTGACGGATCCGGAACAAGCTTGCAGGCATATTTGTTGCCAAGCAAATCCACGGTGTCGCGGCAATCGGAAGCCTGCTGGCACGTCACCGTGCAATACGCGCCGTTGGCGCCGGCAGCCAGGTTCATGCAGGTCGTCCCTTCAGGACATGCCACCCCGTCCTGGCAGCCCGGCATGGCGCAGAAACCACGCGGCCAGGACAGGCACGAACCGTCCGGCCAGCCATCGTTCCTGCAGACGGCGGCCGTGTTGCAGGCCATGCCGATGTAACCGGCCGGATACTTGTCGGGGTTACCGGTATCTTCTGGCTCGACAAGATCCATGCCGCCAGGATCCAGCACGACATCGGTCGGTTCTTCACGATCGTTGCCAGGATCCGAAACGACATCCTGGCTGTCGGAATCGTTGCCGGCGTCGATGACGATAACCACATCCTTCTCGATCGGGACGTCGTCCTTGACCCTGCGACAGAAGTCGCCTTCGCGTACCGTTCCCGGGGGACAGACCTTTCCGCCACAACCCGGAAGACCGACGAACAGGGCCATCGCAATGATCACGGCCGCGCCGCACCAACTCTTCCGATTGGTCTCAATTCTTTCCATCGACAAACCACCAGCACTCAAGCAGCGCGGTTATGATATTCAAAATTCTTACTTATTGCGACGTGAAAATTTCTTGTCACAAGCCACTTAACAATCATATAAACCCCTTGAACGAAAGAATTTTCAGCAACCCGCCCTTCAACTTGGAACGGGCGTCCAGCTGGTGCTAGAATCCGTGCCTGCGGAGGCTTTTTTGCCGAAATGAGATTCAACTGTACAAACTGCAACAAGATTTACGAAATCGATCCAGGCCTGATCCAGGGCAACGCGGTCATGTTCACCTGCCGCAAGTGCGGACAGCAACTGGTAATCAGGAAAAGCGACAGGCCTGAGGATGCCGTCATCCCCGCCGGAAAGCCTGGCGACCGGATCAAAAGCTTCACCCAGGAAATTTCAAAGGTAACGAAAGGCAAGATATCCGCGCTGACGACGCCGCACGCCCTGCGTCGCGAAAACCCGCCTGCATGGTACGTTACCGCGATGGGCCGGCGGCAGGGTCCCCTTGGTGACCTTGCGCTGATTGATCTGCTGTCGTCGGGCAAGATTCTTCCGGCCACGTACGCCTGGCGAAAGTCCATGACCGAATGGGTTCGAATCAAGGATATACCGGAACTTGCCGATGTCCTGGCCGAGGCAATCCGCAAGAATCCGGAAGTCGGTGCCCGGATCAACGACAAGTCAAGCTTAAGTGCGGCCCGAGTACGCTCGAGAAGCGACGTCGCCGATCTTGATTCGTCGGTTCACAGACAGGAAGTCCCTTCAGGCTCGCTCGCCGACGACCTTTATGAGGGGCTTGGATCCGGCCCGATCGATCCGAGAAATTCAACAATCCTTCAGCACGAGGAATCTCCGCTGGAGGACGACGAACAGCCTTCAAGGGATCCTGCGCGTGCCGCAACGGTGCCTCACATGCGTTCGATTGACTGGGGCGAGGAAATCCAGGACACGCTGCGTCACCAGACTGTCAAGACGCGGCCCTTCAAGCGTCACGACACAGCACCAATCAATCTGGCTCTTCTTCGCCGTGAACGGTTGAACACCCGAATCGCGCTGATCGTAATGATCAGCTTGATTTCGCTGGCCGCAATCGCTGCCGGCGTGGTTGTGGCGATACATTTCATCGACAGCGGGACATCCATTTCGCACCAGGCGGCTATTCCGGCCAGGCCGGCCGCGGCCCGCAGGAACTTCGACTCCGTCCCGGCAGACGGCCCGGCTGCGGTTCCGGTTCGTGAACCCGAGGCCAGTCCCCCCGTCCCGGCGCCGACGCCAGTTCCCACCCAGGAGCCGCCGGCCCAGCAGCAGCCGCCGACACAACAGGAACCAACGGCTCAGCAGCAACCGCCGGCCCAGCAGCAACCGCCGGCTCAGCAGCAACCGCCGGCTCAGCAGCAACCGCCGGCTCAGCAGCAACCGCCGACGGTTCGGCTGCCACTTCCTTCGGTTGGTTCAACTGTGGTTGTTGACAGCGGCGACATCGGGCTCGACGAGTTGAAATCGTTCGTCGCATCTCAGATTCCCGCTATATCGGGATGCCGTTCGAAGCTGATTCACCAGACCGACGCATCGATTGCGCTGGAGCTTTCATTCACCCTCGCGACCTCCGGCAGGACTGAAAAGGTTCTTGCGCGTGCGGTGGGGATGGACGAGCCACGATTGACCGGATGCGTCGAACAGGTCGTCTCGAGTTGGGAATTCGACCAGCGTTCCTACCCTGTCAGCTTTTCAGGCACGCTGGCGCTTTGATTCGAGGTTTGTCCCGGACAGCGGAAGTCCGGTGCAGGCCACTGGAATTGTTGCCAGTGCATGCCTTTTGAGCCTGTCTTTATTCGCATTTATTTTGTAGAATCCGCTGGAAGTTTTTCCGGAGCCCGAGGTCAGACATGACGAGATTCAAGACGCTTGCGATTATTCTGGTGCTTGCATCCACTTTCGGCCCCGGTTGTTCCGGGTCCAAGGTTCAGGTAACCCCGCAGATTACAATCAGTCCCACGGTAACGAACATCCAGATGGGCGCAACCTACAACATCAGGATTGCGAACTCCGGCGATGGCGACCTTATCGTCTCGGGATTTGAGATCGGCGGCGACACATGCACCGGCGGCGGTTTTGCATTTTCGGTCGATCTTGGGGAAGCCGAGCTTCCGGTAACGATTGCACCGCCCGGATCGGAAGGCGACGTGAACCCGATGTGGTTCGACATCGTCGTTCGGCATGACGATCCTTCGCAGAGTTGCCCCGCGACCGCAACACTTACAATCAGTTCAAACGATCCGACGCAGCCCAGGATGGTTCTCCAGCTTACGCGGACTTCGACGGAACCGAACATCATCGCCGAGCCGAATCCGCTGGATCTGGGATTCGTACCGGTCGGAACCATTCCGGCGTCCGATTACATCCTCGTTCAGAACACCGGGCTTGATGATCTGGAAATCACGAAGCTTGAAGTAATTCCTCTTTCGGAAGGTTTCTCATTCACATGGCCATGCGTCCGCAACCCGGACACTTCGGTCACGGCCCCCTGGGGACTTGACCCGGATTCCCGCATAACGGTTTCCATGGTCGCGAATCCGGCCGATCGCCTGGTTCTGGACGGGGACGTCTGCCTGGAGCCTCTGATCGTCAAACCCGCCGAGTCGCTCTCGATTCCGGTGTTCTACACGGCAATCGCTCCGAACCCCGCAAAGGCGGAATTCCGTTTCCACAGCAATGATCCGGACTATGACAGCACGAAGGGTGACGCATACACGGTCACGGTTCAGGCCAACATGAGCGGCCCGTGCATCCAGGTTCTGCCGAATCCGATCGAATTCGGGTCGAACATTGCGACGACCGCCGTCAAGGGAGTTCCGGTCGTGATCACGAACTGCGGCGATGAACCCCTTGAAATCACATCCATCCGGAAGGAAGGCGACAACTGCGCGGAATTCAGCTTCGACCTTACTGGAACGGGCGAATTCGACAGCACGCACCCGCTGGTCATCCAGCCCGGTGTTTCCATCAGCATCATCGCGAAATATACCCCGGTCGATATCAGCCCCAAGGACTCGGAAAACATGTTCATTCCGGACGAATGCCTGATGGTGGTTGACAACAATTCCGCCAGGCAGTCGGTCGAGATACCGATGTCCGGCGTCGGCACGGAAGCGGAATGTGCCGTATGTCAGTTTGTCATGATGGAAGGCGGGATCCAGCTTGGCGAAAACGCCCAGGTGCTGCCCCAGGTCGTCATTGAGATGGTGAACCACAGCTACGACCCGACCATTGGCGGCGGCATCAAGTCTTACAACTGGACTGTCAAGCAGCCCGGCGAATCGGCCCAGGTGTTCAATCCAACTTCGACCTGGGACAATCCGACATTCCAGCCCAACGTTGTCGGGGACTACGAATTCTGCCTGGAAGTTTTCAACAACGACGGCTGTTCCGACAGTTGCTGCAAGTCGATTGAAGTCGTTCCGCCGGAAGGCCTTCACATCGAACTGACCTGGAATACTCCGTCGGATCCGGATCAGACGGATCAGTGCGGGCCCGGTGTCGATTGCGGCGCCGACCTTGACCTGCACATCGTCCACCCGCTTGCCGGCCAGGGCGGCATGACGCTCGATCCTGAAACCAGCTCGCCGTACGGATTCTTTGACCCGACGTGGGACTGCGTCGGCTGGTCCAATCCGCACCCCGTGTGGGACAAGGAAAACCAGGGCGATCCGTTGTACCAGCCCAACTTCGACCTGGACGACACCGACGGGGCCGGGCCTGAAAACTTCACTTACACAAGGCCGGATCCCAAGTACTCGACTACAAACCCGAACTGCTACAAGGTTGGCGTCCATTATTATGACGACCACACTTTCGGGAAGTCGTACCCGACGGTGAAGATATTCATCAACGGCGAGGAGCCCATTTCGGTTACGCTCGGCTCCGGCATGTCGATGCTGGACATGTGGGACGTGGGACGCGTCTGCTACTACGGCAGCCCCGTCTTCGTTGAGCGCAAGAACACAAACGGCAGCCCGCACATCATCCCGAACTACGCGGTTCCGTGGTTCTGATTCCATCCAGTGCCCATGTCTGCTATCCTCTCGTGCAGTCCCTGATTGACGGTGCCTTATCGTGAAGAATTCAAACTTCGCCGGCCTGTTCCTGCTGGCCTGCTGCCTGGGGTTTGCCGGTTGCCCCGCGCCGACGCCGGATCCGGTTTTCGACCTGCCGTCGTTTGATTACGGGGTGCAACACGACACCATTGCCGCCGACACGGCGACGCCCGACGTTGAAAAGCCGGAAGACACACAACGGGATCAGGGGACGGCAGACGATAATGGCACACCCGACATCGGGGGAATCGACACCGGCCCGTGCAATATGATGTGCCCGGCATCCCAGCGATGCGGTCCGGATCCTTGCGGAACCGGCGAATGCAAGCCGGGATGCAGCCCGGACAAACCGATCTGCAACCTTGAAACCCGCCAGTGCGAACCAGAAGACTGCAAAGGGTCTTGCGGTACGAAGGTGTGTGGTTACGACGAGTGCGGCGGCCCGTGTGGCGAACTGAACGGGAAGTGCCCCAGCCCGCTCAACTGCAACTACACCGATGGCACCTGCGGCGAGTACTGTTATCCCAACTGCACCGGCAAGGCCTGCGGCGACGACGGCTGCGGAAAGACCTGCCCGCCGGGCTGCCCTGACGGAATCGAATGCCACCCGGACGGCTACTGTGTGACCGAAGGCCAGTGCCAGAAGTCAAGCACCGAGCTTAAGTGCGAGGCCGATGAAAACAGCG
>Ga0208458_1000451_pt1 | contig 44017 bp, 33 predicted proteins | sample AD_UKC085_MetaG_FD_184432 | JGI IMG/M metagenome (GOLD analysis project Ga0208458, IMG submission 184432) | Active sludge microbial communities of municipal wastewater-treating anaerobic digesters from USA - AD_UKC085_MetaG (SPAdes) (version 2) | ecosystem: Engineered > Bioreactor > Anaerobic >... | reverse complement strand
GTTTTATACGTTTCCGGTGAGGAGTCGGCCAGCCAGATTAAACTGCGCAGCGACCGGATCGGAGCGGCGGCGAAAAATTTATTTGTTCTGGTCGAGGTATCCCTGGAAAAAATTCTGGAACAGATTAAAGTCATTGCTCCGGCCATTGTGGTGATTGATTCCATTCAGACGGTTTATTCGTCGGAACTGATGTCTGCTCCGGGCAGTGTCGGCCAGGTGCGGGAAACGTCTTCGCGACTGATTCTCTTTTCAAAGAAACACGGTATTCCCGTTTTTCTGGTCGGTCATGTCACCAAAGATGGCTCGATTGCCGGTCCCAAGGTGCTGGAACACATGGTGGATACGGTGCTTTACTTCGAGGGCGATTCTTCTCACTCTTATCGCATTGTCCGCGGCATGAAAAACCGTTTCGGCCCGACCAATGAGATCGGCGTTTTTGAAATGCGGGATAAGGGATTAATCGAAGTGCCCAATCCGTCCACTTTTTTTCTGGCAGAGCGTCCGCAGAATGTTGCCGGTTCGGTGGTTGTGCCTTCCTTGGAAGGAACCAGGCCGATTCTGGTGGAAATTCAGGCGCTGGTGAGCTCCACCAGTTTCGGTACGCCGCGCCGGACGGCGATCGGTGTGGATTACAACCGCGTTTCACTTCTGGTGGCGGTGCTGGATAAAATCTGCGGCCTGCATTTGGGCGGTTCGGATATTTTTATCAATGTCGCCGGCGGTGTAAAAGTGGAGGAGCCGGCTGTTGATCTGGGCATCGTCGCCGCCATGACATCGAGTTTTCTGGATAAGCCAATCGATCCGCGGACAATTGTTCTGGGAGAAGTGGGGCTGGCCGGGGAAGTCAGGGCTGTTTCGCAAATGGAAATAAGGATAAAGGAAGCGGCTCGCCTCGGCTTTACACGGTGTCTGATTCCCAAAACCAACGCGGCCCAACTGGAAAAAACAGCCAAAATCGATATTTGCAAAATCGGTTCCCTCAAAGAAATGCTGGATTATTTATTTTAATCATAATAAATGCCTTCAGCCCCCTTGACAACTAAAAAATGGTGCATAATATACGCCTGTTAAATCAGCATTCTTAATATAATTACAACAAGGAAGAAAGGAGCAAAAAAGTATGAAAATCAGACCTTTACAGGATAGAATCATTGTAAAACGTTTGGAAGAAGAGCAGAAAACCAAGGGCGGAATCATCATTCCCGATACAGCCAAGGAAAAACCGATTGAAGGCAAGGTTGTTGCCGTGGGTAAAGGCAAGGTTGCCGATGACGGCAAACTCATCAAACCCGAAGTCAGCGTGGGCGACAAGGTCCTTTTCAGCAAATACGGCGGAACGGAAGTCAAGATCGACGGCGAAGAATACCTGATCATGAGAGAAGAAGACATTCTCGGTATTATCGAAAAATAAGAAACTACTAAGGAGGAAAATATACAATGGGTGCAAAAATACTTCTTTATGATGAAGAAGCAAGGAAATCGGTTCTGAAGGGCGTTAACACGCTGGCCGATGCTGTTAAAGTCACACTGGGCCCCAAAGGCCGCAATGTCATTATTGATAAAAGTTATGGTTCACCGACCGTTACCAAGGACGGCGTGACCGTGGCCAAAGAAGTGGAACTCGAAGATAAATTTGAAAACATGGGCGCGCAGATGGTCAAGGAAGTCGCCAGTAAAACAAGCGACGTTGCCGGTGACGGAACGACCACAGCCACCATTCTGGCTCAGGCAATCTATCGCGAAGGCGTCAAGGCTGTCGCGGCAGGGTCTAACCCTATGGACATCAAACGCGGTATCGACAAGGCTGTTGAAACCGTCGTCAAAGAACTCAGCAAGATGAGCAAACCCACCAAAGATCAGAAAGAAATCGCCCAGGTCGGCACCATTTCCGCCAACAACGATGAAACCATCGGGAACATCATCGCGGGCGCCATGGACAAAGTCGGCAAGGAAGGCGTCATCACCGTAGAAGAAGCCAAAGGTTTGGAAACGGAACTCGAGATTGTCGAAGGTATGCAGTTCGACCGCGGCTATCTTTCTCCTTATTTCGTAACCAACGCCGAAAAGATGCTGGTTGAATTAGAAGATGTTTTGATTCTGATTTACGAAAAGAAAATCAGCGGCATGAAAGACCTGTTGCCGATTCTGGAACAAATCGCCAAAATGGGCAAACCTCTGCTCATCATTGCGGAAGACATCGAAGGTGAAGCGCTGGCTACGCTGGTCGTCAACAAGATTCGCGGCACCCTGCATGTGGCGGCCGTCAAGGCCCCCGGTTTCGGCGATCGCCGCAAAGCCATGCTGGAAGATATCGCCATCCTCACCGGCGGCAAGATGATTTCCGAAGACATGGGCTGGAAACTCGAGAACGTCAAACTGGAAGATCTTGGCCGCGCCAAGAAGATCTCCATTGACAAAGACAACACCACCATTATCGACGGTGCCGGCAAACGCGCTGATTTGGAAGGCCGTGTCAAACAGATCCGCGCCCAGATCGAAGAAACCACATCTGATTACGACAGAGAGAAACTTCAGGAAAGACTGGCCAAACTGGTCGGCGGTGTTGCCGTCATCAAGGTGGGCGCCGCAACCGAGTCTGAAATGAAGGAAAAGAAAGCCCGCGTGGAAGACGCTCTGCACGCGACCCGCGCGGCTGTTGAAGAAGGTATTGTTCCCGGTGGCGGTGTCGCCTACCTGCGTACGCTGCCCGCTCTGGCCAAGATGGATCTTTCCGGTGACGAGCAGATCGGTGTCAACATCGTGAAGAAAGCCATCGAAGAACCCATCAAAATGATCGCCTGCAATGCCGGCCTGGAAGGCAGCATTGTGGTCGAAAAAGTCAAAGAGAAAAAGGGTGCTTTCGGTTTTAATGCCCGCACCGATGAATATGAAGATATGATTTCGGCCGGTGTTATTGATCCGACCAAGGTCACCCGTTTTGCTCTGCAGAACGCGGCCTCCGTTTCCGGCCTGCTGCTGACCACGCAGTGCATGATCGCCGACAAGCCCGAAGAGAAGGGTGCTGGCGGCGGAATGCCCGGTATGCCTCCCGGAGGAGGATATCCCGGAATGGGAATGTAATATAACAGGTCGATAGGCTGAAGGCTGAAGACCGAAGATGAAAACAAGAAGCCCCTTGTCCAATTGGACAAGGGGCTTCTTTATGAGTGTCTGACGATATATTTTGTAATCAATGTGGCAGACGCTATCCTCCCTGTCAATCGAGTCAGGAATTTCCAACCGTCCAATCCCCGATAACAAGGATGAAGATTTTTTTTATCTTGTAAATTATGTGAAGTTTGGTATCTTGTTGAAAATTTTACAGTCACTCATTTCAAATCTGGATAAAACACAACGAAGGAGAAAAAACATGATGAGAAAAAAAACGATAAAGTATGTCCTGATAGTTTTTTTGCTTTTACCCTTGTTCTCTCTTGCTGATGCGCAGGAATATAAAGGCATCAAGGGGATTTATTTGCAGGACGGTACTGCTGTAGAGGGACAGATCATTTTTATGAGTGCCGATGTCGTGAAAATTCGCTCTAAAGATGGCAATGTCTGCTCATATTCTTTTATAAAAGATGTTGAATCGTTTATCAGGGAAGGTGATGTCGTCGAATCGAATGTGGACAGCCTTAACAAGGAAGCTGATCCGAAAGATGTCCGGGCCGGCGGTCTTCCTGAAATCAAGATTGATAAAAATATTTCAGACTGCGGAAGCTCCTCCGCTTTGAAAAAACAGGGTACCGCGGCGACGCCTTGCGCCCCGGCGCCTATTGTAGAATCCAAACCGGAGCCTGTTGCCGAAACAGTTCTCCAGGCGGCCCCGGTAAATGAAACGGTTACCATAACGCTGAATGTCGAATTCGATGCCAATAAAACTATTGTCCAGGAAAAATATTATGAGGATATCAAAAGAGTTGCCGATTTTCTGAAAGAACATCCCGATGCAACAGCGGCCATCGAAGGTCATACAGACAACATAGGCAATGATGCTTTCAACAAATCCTTATCCGAAAGGAGAGCGAACAATGTTCGTCAGTATATTATTGACAAGTTCGGTATCGACGGACAGCGCATTACGGCGGCCGGTTTTGGCGAGGAAGTTCCGGTTGCAGACAACGCCACAGTTGAAGGGCGGCAGAAAAACCGCAGAGTCGAAGCTGTTATCGAAATGAAAAAATAAGTTTCATATTTTCTCTGATCTGAAAAATCTAAAGCCAGTTTCGCGAAGGCCTGACGCGAAACTGGCTTAGTTGTTTGAAGAATGTTTGGAATGTTTATCTGTACGTTAACTTCTTTAACGCTTCGATGCGGTCATCCAGCGGTGGATGGCTCATAAAAAGAAGTTTTAAGCCGCCTGAAGAAGGCTTGCCGCTGATGCCGAACGCGGCCATCTGTTCCGGCAGCGGTTCCGAAACACCTCTTTTGAGAGCTTCCAGCGCGTTAATCATGCTTTGAGTTCCTGCCAGTTTCGCGCCGCCCGCGTCGGCGATAAATTCCCGTTTTCGGCTGAACCACATCACAATAATGCTGGCGAGAATTCCAAATAATACCTGAGCGATCATTGATGTTACAAAGAAGCCTATGCCCACGCCCTCATCGTCATCATTTTTCAAAATAACCCTGTCCACAAAGTATCCGACAACGCGGGACAGGAAAATGACGAATGTGTTGACGACGCCCTGAATCAATGAAAGGGTCACCATATCCCCGTTGGCGACGTGACTGATTTCATGACCGATGACGGCTTCCACTTCATCCTTGTTCATGGCGTTGAGCAGGCCGGTGCTTACAGCAACCAGGGCGTTGTTCTTATTCATGCCGGTGGCAAAGGCGTTGGGCGAAGGAGAATCGAATATCGCTACTTCGGGCATGCCGACATTCGCAGCCATGGCCAGTTTCTTAACGGTTTCGATCAACCAGGCTTCCGTGGAGTTTCGGGGACTTGTAATGACTTCCGCTCCCATCATGCGTTTGGCCATCCATTTGGACATGGCCAGTGATATGAATGAACCACCAAAACCGAACACTGCCGCAAACAGAAGCAGGCTTGTCATGTTTAAACCGTTTTGCGTGAGAAAACGGTCAGCACCCAATAGGTGCGCAACAATGCTCAGCACGACGAGCACGGCAATATTGGTAGCGAGAAACAATAAAATTCTTTTCATTTTTTAACCTCCTGAATTTCAAGACTGCTTAAACAGTCATTCAATTCATATTTATAATTGTTTCCCTTATTTTAATAGTGAGATGCCATATGTCAAGCATTTATATGAAAAATAATGGTGTTTGGAACATCCACCGGTAAATTACGGGCTTTAATTGTTCCTTGACACGTAAGGCCTTGTTGCTTCAATATAAAAATCGTTTAAATAAATATTCATAATCCGCAGCAGGGAGGAGACAAAAATGAAAAAGAGCGATACCGGACAATACCCTCAGACCATCAGCGGTAAGGATTTTTTTATGAAACTGCTGACGTTCATCGGGCGGCTTCCTTATGTCATTTATCACGGCATAAGGGGGATCAGGTCCATCAGTACCAACAGGAACCTCTGTTGGGGATCGTATCTTGAGAATATCGCGCAGAAATATCCCGATAACGTGGCGGTGAAATCACCGGATGGCACACTGACTTATCGTGAATTGAACGAGAAGGCCAATCAGTTTGCACACTTTCTTCTCTCCAGGAAAGTTGTAAAAGGAGATACGGTAACGCTGTGTCTCGAAAACAGACCGGAACTTCTTGTTCTTTATTGCGGCTGTGCCAAGATCGGGGCAGTCTGTTCTCTGATTAATACCAACCAGAGAGGTGATTCTCTGGTGTATAGCTTTAATCTCAACAAAGGCAAGGTGGTCATTGTCGGAGAAGAATGCTATGATTTTTTCAAGGAAGTGAAAAGCGGCGTTGACCTTCAGAGCTCATATCTGTGTTTCCTTCGCGATCCGGCGATCAACCGTTTAAAAGATCCTGAAGATGTTACGGATCTAATTGCGACCATGCCCAAAACAAACCTGCCTCAGACGCAGACGATAACCTTGAAAGATCCCATTGCCTACGTTTACACCTCCGGAACGACGGGGGGAATGCCCAAAGCGGCGGTCATCACCAACAAACGGGCGGTTTCGGCAACATTCTGGTTCGGGCGGGTGGTGACGAGAGTCACGCCGCGCCACACCATCTATATTCCCCTGCCGTTTTTTCATACCAATGCCATCACCGTAGGCTGGCCTCCGGCCATGTCCAGCGGCGCGGCGGTTGCTCTGAGACGAAAATTCAGCGCCAGCGGCTTTCTGGAAGATGTGAAAAAATTTCAGGCCACGCATTTCGTGTATGTGGGAGAGGTGTGCCGTTACCTGATGGCGCAACCCGTCAGAGAAGGAGAAAATAAAACATCGCTCAAATACATCATCGGCAACGGTCTGCGGCCTGACATCTGGATGGCATTTAAAAAGCGTTTCGGTATCCGGAAGATTTTCGAGTTTTACGGCGCGGCTGAGGGCGTCGGTGTTTTCACCAATCTCATGAATTTTGATTACACGGTTGGCACAAGCCTCACACCTTTCGCTATCGTCAAGTATGATATCGAAAACGACTGTCCCGAGCGAAACCACGATGGCTTTCTCACCAAAGTCGCCAAAGGCGAATCGGGACTGTTGATCATGGAGATATCCGAGAAAACCCCGTTTCCGGGCTATACCGATAAAAAGAAAACCGAGGAAAAGATTATCCGCGACGCCTTCAGAAAAGGTGATCTGTGGTTCAATACCGGCGATATGCTGCGCAACATGGGCTTCAGGCACGCCCAGTTTGTCGACCGTCTGGGAGACACTTTCCGCTGGAAGGGGGAGAACGTCGCCACCATGGAAGTGGAAAAGGCGCTCGATTCTTTTCCCGGCATTTCATCGTCGGCCGTTTATGGTGTGATGATGCCCAAAGGTGACGGAAGAGCCGGTATGGCCGCCGTCATACGCGAAGAGGGGAAAGATATCGATTTTGCCGCCCTGACCGCGCATCTCCGGTCCGTTCTGCCCAAATACGCGGTGCCGATCTTCATCCGCTTTGTCAATAATTTTCAATTGACCGCCACACATAAGATTAAAAAGACGGATCTGAAAAACGACGGCTATAATCCGGCTGTGATCAAAAGAGATATTTTTGTCCTGCTGCCCGGAAATGATAGTTATGTTCCATTGAATGATACGCTGTATCAGGACATTGTGGAGGGAAAATACAAATTTTAAAGGCACTGTTCCTGAATTTTCAACATTTTTGATGATAAGAGGATTTTTTATGTCGTTGTTCACTATTGATCAGGAAAAATGCAGAAGAGACGGCATTTGTGCGGCGGAATGCCCGTCAAAAATTATTGTTCAGAAGGACCGGAAATCTTTCCCGTCGCTCATCGAAAACGGCGAGGCATTATGTATCAACTGCGGACATTGCGTGGCGGTCTGTCCTTACAGCGCACTGACCCTGTCAGCCATGCCCCTTGACGCTTGTCCTCCGGTTAAAGGAAATCTTGCTGACGATGCAGAGCTCTTGAAACAATGTCTCATGACGCGGCGATCCATACGCAGTTACAAAGCAAAAGTCGTCAGCCAAAAACTTTTGAAGGAACTGATCGATGTCGCGCGTTATGCTCCCACTGCCCACAATATGCAAATGGTAAACTGGACTGTTTTTCAGAATCCCGAAGATATTCAAAAACTGGCTGCCATGACTGTTGATTTTATGAAAATAGTGCTACCTGTCCTTACGGATGAATCATTGATCGGGCGTTTCCGGCGTGTCATAGAGGCTTGGGACATCGGTATCGATCGCGTTTTGCGGGGGGCGCCTCACTTAATCGTTGTTCACGGTCCTGCCGATGAATTTTTCTCGTCAACCGATTGCGCCAGCGCGCTTTCCTATCTGGAACTCTATGCCCATGCCAAAGGACTGGGAACATGCTGGGCCGGTTACTTTACCGTCGCCTCTAATCATCATGAACCACTGACCAAAGCGCTGATGTTACCCGCCGGACATAAATGTTTCGGGGCGGTGATGCTGGGATATCCCCGGTATCGCTATTACCGGATACCGAAGCGTAATGATGTGTTTGTTACCTGGCGATGATGATATAAAGATTTTGCTGACAGCGGCACGTAAAAAATCATTTGGCAACTTTGGCGGGTTCGATCTTGCGAATTGAATCCGAGAGTTTAATCTTAACTATAGAAAAATAAATGGTTCAATCGGTGGACGATTGAACGAACAGAGACTTATTGGAGGCAATTCAACCATCAGGTTAACCTTGCTGGTTGTGCTTGAAACTCATATGTTTATGTGATAACTAAATCCGCCGATTTGTGGTTGATTTACAATTTATTGTTTTTATAAAATTTTTTGCGGCCAGACCGCTATTTTTATTTGATATATGAGGAGCAACATAAAATGGATTACAAAAATACATTAAATCTTCCCCAGACGGATTTCCCGATGAAAGCCAACCTGGCTCAACGTGAACCGGAGATGTTGAAAAAATGGGAAGAGATGGAAATTTATAAGAAAATCAGACAAATGGCCAAAGGGCAGACGCCTTATATTCTGCATGACGGCCCGCCCTATGCCAACGGCAATATTCATCTGGGCACCGCACTCAATAAAATCATTAAAGACATTGTCATTAAATCCAAGAACATGACCGGCTTTGATGGCGTCTATGTACCGGGATGGGATTGCCACGGTCTGCCGATTGAACATCAGGTGGATAAGGAGCTGGGCGCAAAGAAAGCGACGATGACGCAGGTGGAAAAGCGTCGCGCCTGCCGTGTTTACGCTGAAAAGTATGTCGGCATTCAGCGGGAGCAGTTCAAACGTCTGGGAGTATTTGGCGAATGGGATAATCCTTACCTCACGATGGCCTACCCTTACGAAGCGGCGACCGTTGCCGAATTCGGCAAACTTTACCTCAATGGCAGTGTTTACAAAGGGAAAAAACCGGTTTACTGGTGCGCGACCTGTAAAACAGCACTGGCAGAGGCGGAAGTGGAATACGCCGATCATCACACGCCGTCCATTTATGTGAAGTTTCATTTTGTTTCCGATATTGCTCAGGTGCTGCCGAAACTGGCAGGAAAGAAAGTGTCAATGGTCATCTGGACGACCACACCCTGGACGATTCCCGCCAATCTGGCCATTGCTGTCAAGGATGATTTTATATATGCCGCGGTGAAGATCAATGATGACGTGCTGATTGTGGCGAAAGATATGCTCGATTATTGCCTGGATGCTTTTGGTCATCGCGGCAAATCCTATGAAATTCTTGATGAATTCAAAGGCGAAGTTCTGGAAGGGCAGAAATGCATGCATCCTTTGATTAACAGGCATAGCGTTTTAATTCTGGCGCCGTTTGTTACTCTGGAAGCCGGAACCGGCGCCGTTCATATCGCGCCCGGCCATGGTCAGGAAGACTATGAAATTGGTCTCGAGTACGGTCTGGATAATTACGCGCCGGTGGATGATGCAGGCAAATTCACGGAAGACGTGGAGCATTTCGCCGGTCAGTTTGTTTTCGATGCCAACGACAACGTCATCAAGAAACTCGACGAAGTGGGCGCGCTGATGGGACATGTTCCCATGCAGCATTCCTACCCGCACTGCTGGCGATGCAAGAAACCGATTATTTTCCGGTCCACTGAACAGTGGTTCATCTCAATGGAAAAAAACGATCTGCGCAAAAAAGCGCTGGCCTGCATTAATGAAGTGAAATGGATTCCTGCCTGGGGACGCGACCGCATTTACGGCATGGTGGAAAACCGTCCTGACTGGTGCATCTCGCGCCAGCGATTGTGGGGTGTGCCGATTACCGTTTTCTACTGCGCGAAATGCAAGAACGAAGTGATGACCAAGGAAATTATGGATCATCTTGTTGAACTGGTGGAAAAGAGTGGCGCGGATGTCTGGTTTGAAAAAGAACCGAAGGATCTGATGCCGAAGCACACAACGTGTCCACACTGCCATTCAACGGAGTTCACGAAAGAAATCAATATTCTGGATGTATGGTTTGACTCCGGCGTGACGCACGCGGCGGTTCTGGAGAAACGCCCGGATTTAAGTTCGCCCTGCGATATGTATCTGGAAGGTTCCGATCAGCATCGCGGCTGGTTTCATTCTTCGCTTCTGGAGTGTGTCGGTACAAGAGGCCGCGCGCCTTATAAAAGTGTTTTGACACACGGTTTTGTTGTCGATGGCGAAGGCAAAAAAATGTCCAAGTCTGTCGGCAATGTCATCGGCGCGGAAGAGGCGATTGCCAAATACGGCGCGGAAATTCTTCGCCTGTGGGTGGCAGCCGAAGATTATACGGATGACATTCGCATTTCGGATGAAATTCTCAAACGTCTGATGGAGGCTTATCGCCGCATCCGGAACACCAGCCGCTTTATTTTGGGCAACCTCTACGATTTTAAAGTAGATGAAGATGCCGTTTCTTATGAAAAAATGACGGAAATGGATCAATGGGCCTTGCACCGCCTGCAGGAAGTTATCAAGCGCGTGACGGAAGCTTACGAACGTTTTCAGTTTCACATGGTTTTCTATACCCTGTATAATTACTGCACGGTGGATTTGAGCGCGCTTTATCTTGATGTTTTGAAAGACCGGCTTTATACCAACAAGGCTGATTCTGCGATACGCCGTTCCGGACAGACCGCGATGTTTATTATTCTGGATGCCATGACCAGGTTGCTGGCGCCGATTTTGACGTTTACATCCGAAGAAGTCTGGTCGGCAATGCCCGCCTGGAACAACAAGGAAGAAAGCGTTCACCTGGCGCAGTTTCCGCAGGTTGACGATACATTTTTTAATGAAGAACTTGGCGAACGCTGGAAGGCCATGATTGATGCCAAGAGCGAAATTGCCAAGGCGATAGAGCAGGCACGCAAGGAAAAGACCATCGGCCATTCGCTGGATGCGCGTATTACGATCGCGGCGCCGCAAAAACTGCGCGAATTGATTCTCGCGCATCTTGAAGATATGCGTTCGCTTATGATTGTCTCCCAGTTGCAGGTAGCCGACGAAAAAGATATTGCCTCGCCCTTTAAGAGCACGGAAATAGAAGGTCTTGTTGTCGGCGTGGAAAAGGCCCGCGGAAGCAAATGTGAACGCTGCTGGATTTATGAAGAGACCGTCGGCGCGGATGCCAATCATCCGACGGTTTGCGCCCGATGTCTGCCTAATCTGTAAAAATTATTTCATACCTCTTTTTTAAAGGAGGGTGAGGGAGGAATTCCAAAATCTCCCCTAACCCCTTTTTAAGCAAAGAGGGGAATGAGAAATTGAAAGGAGTCCTGTTTGAAAAAAAATCTCATTATTTTTATACTGGGCGCGGTTGTAATCGTTTTGTTGGACCAGGTAACGAAGATTGCTATCGTCAAAAATTTTTTTCTCCATGAATCGCGACCTGTTATCGACGGATTCTTTAATATTGTTTATGTGATGAATCCAGGCGCCGCTTTTGGTTTTCTCGCCGGAGCGTCAGAAATGTTCCGCTACATTTTTTTTATCGGCATTACCGTTCTGGTCATGGCGCTGATTATTTATTATATCGTCAAAAGCACGTCGCAGAATATTATCTACATCATATCCTTAACGCTTATTTTCGGTGGCGCAGTGGGGAATCTGATCGACCGTATCCGCTTTGGTTCAGTTGTGGATTTTCTGGATATTTATATTGGAACAGCTCACTGGCCGGCGTTTAATGTTGCCGATTCGTCCATTAGCATCGGTGCCGTATTGATGATTTGGGGCATGATTACGCAACGTAAAAAAGAAGTTGTATCAAAATGAGGTTTTGGCCTTCGCCATGAAGGATGAAACATAAAACTTTATGTGATCATCAGGCCATTCGCATAACAAACTGATAATGTAGATCATTCATCAATACAGTTCTGTTAGCGGCAAATAGAAAAGTCCTATTTTGTAGCACATGATATGTCCGCTTTTAAAGAAGGTCTTGGCTGTTGGCTGCCGCGGCAATTCTTAATGGCCAATCTACCGTTTATTTTTGCTTTGTGAAGAGGCTGACACAATTTTTGCCGCGATGTTTTGACGTGTAAAGGGCTTCGTCAGCCGCACGGATCAAGACCTCTTTTTCTTCGGAGTGATCAGGGTAAGTCGAAACGCCCAGGCTGATGGTTACATGCAATGTTTTTCCTTCATGAGGGATTTCTATTTCTGCGACGCTTGCCCGTATTCTTTCCGCAAAGAGCATGGCCTGACCGGAGTCCGTTTCCGGCAGAATCATGATAAATTCTTCGCCACCATAGCGGGCGGCGATATCCCCGGCACGGGATATTTTTTTCGCGACGGCGGCTACATCTTTCAATACCCTGTCTCCCAGTTGATGGCCGTAGGTGTCGTTAAAAGATTTAAAATTGTCAATATCCATCATGATGAGCGAAAATTTTTTATTGTTTCGCTGTGACCGTTTAATTTCCTGATCAAGAAGGAGCTGGAAATAACGGTGCACATAGAGCTTGGTCATGCCGTCAGTGGTGGCCAGATCGAAAAGTCTCGCGTTTTCAATGGAGATGGCGGCCTGTACGGAAAAACTCTGGAGAATTTCCAGGCGTTCGGGTGTAAAAGCGTTTTCACTGATATTATTCTCGAAATACAGAATACCCGATAATTTGCCCTTGCTCATGATCGGCGTGCAGAGAATAGATTTGCACTGCATCCGCGTAATATACGGGTCATTGATAAAGAGGCCTTCTTTGGCGGCATTGCCGAGAACAATATTCTCTCCACTGTGATAAACATAATTGACAATGGCATGACTGATGTCGGGACAATCCTTTAACGGCATGGACTGCATGTCCATGAATTCATTTTTATCCACATCTTCACTGGCTTCGATGGTCAGTTCACCTTCCGCTTCCAGAATCAGATATCCGCGCTGGGCTCCGGCATTGGTGATGGACATATGCATGATCTTTTCCAGCAGGCGGTCCAGCACAATTTCGCTGGAGATAATCTGTGAAACTTTCAATGCCGTGGACAGATCGAGCATGTTTGTGCTGCTCGTGGCTTCCGTGGTGCCGCTCATGGTCATGTGCACCGAGGCACCTCTGATGGTGCCGGTTCCGCTGAATGGTTGTTTCTGCTCCGGCGGGATTAACGAAACATAATTTTCCTCCAGTGCCTTGGCTTTTTCCGCGGCACCCCATAGTAAGTAGCAGCGAAGGGCTCTCTGCATGAAGAACGAGGCTTCATCTTTGCACGAAGAATCAAGGTAGAAGAGCGCCAGACGTTCGCAGGCAATCGCTTCGTTCTGGACGTAACCGTTCTGCCGGGCACCTTCGATTGCCGCGTGATAAAGCTGCTGCGCTTCCCGGAACCGTCCCCTGAGTCTCATTTGCTCCGCGGCGACGAGATCATATTTATGCCGGAAGTTCTCGGGACAGGATTTTGCCCAGCGCAGCATCTTCATCTGATTTAATTGCAGTCGTATTTGATATGATTTTTGTTCCCGGATACCGGCGGATGAATACAGGGCTGTCAGCGTGAGGGAATAGTAAAAATAAAATTCCGGGATGTGCAGGTTGCCGAGCGCGGTTTTCTGCTTGACAATCCGGTGCATAGCGGAAGCGATTTCCAGGCACTTCGCAAATTCACCGAAACAATAGTTAATCCTTAACCTGACCAGCGAGAAGTAAAAAGTACCCAGCAAATTGTTCTCTGTCTTATAATAATTAGACTGTTCCTCCGCGTCAAAACCATCGCCGTTTAAGCTGCCCCGACTTTCGGTCAGGCCTTTCAGACACAGGCACATGCGCGTATTTTCCATGTAGTTGCGCGCGATAAAAGGATCCTTGCCGCCCAGCTGGAAGTCCTTGTACTTTCCGTATTCTTCCAGAATGTCATCCAGATTATCCCCCAGCATGATGCGGGTCATGCCGATCAGATTAACGCTGTGTCCGCTGAAAATCAGGTCGCCGTTTTCAATGCCGTTCTTGTAAGCGTTTCGGAAATAATCAAGGTCATATCGGGCGTGTTTTTTCCAGTGCTGGATAAACATTGGGAAAGCAAATTCTATCTTGCATCTGTTCTTCGTGTCGGCGATCTTTTCGTTGGTTTTTAATGCCGCTAAACCGAACCGGTATCCGTGTTGATAGAAACCCAGCGAGGATCCCACAATAGACCCCATGGCAATATAGGCAAAGGGAGAATATTCAAAATTGACTTCAAAGTCGAGCAGTCGGTAAACGCCGTTAATGGCGATAAAAGCAAACAGATTGGGATTGGCGTAAAAGGCCACGGTCCCGGTATGAATGGCCAGATACGCGTACGAAAGCATTTCCCACAGGGTGATTTCCGGAGTTGCCAGTGATTTCCCTGGATGCATGCTTAGATAGTCGGCAGCCGTCTGCCTTGCTTCATTGAGGGTGTTGGGCATGGGGATGTATTGCAAATCAATCAAATCTTCTATCTTCCGGCGGCCGAATTTTAACCGGAGTTTCAGCAGTTCCCAGCCCACCCGGGCATCGCTGACTTTTTCCGGCAGATGGATGCCGAGCATTTTCATTCCTTCCATGCCGACGCTCAGAGCCGCTTCATAGTTTCCCTGAGTTGTATATAAAATGATCATCAGGGTATGAATGTTGGCCTTGTCAATATTTGATTGGACATGATTAACGACCGCATGAAATAATTGTTCGGCCTCATTGAAGTTGAGGCTGAGATATTCGCATTCAATGGCTTCTCTGTGTATGGCATAGGTGAGATCGTAATGGCTTCTCCACGAATATTCGGGCAGAAGTCCCATGGCCGTTCTTAAATAAAATGCAGCGGAAGTGTATGCCGTGGATTTTTTCGACTTCTGCGCAGCCTGCAGATTAAGCCTGGCCAGCATAATTTCTTCATCCGTTCCACTGACGAGCCTGATTCCCCGATTGAGCTGGTCGACAATGTAAAATATTTTTTCGTTCAGATTCGCAGCATCGGTTTTCTCAAGGACATTTTTGCCGATGCGATAATGCATGGCCTCTTTGTCCTTTTCCGGAATCATGGAATAGGCCGCTTCCTGGATACGGTCATGGAGAAACTTATAGATGTTGCCGTGAAGACTGATCATATCTTCCTGAATCGCGGAGGTGAGATCGGCGAGAGTTTCTTCAATTGATTTTCCGGAGACGACAGACAACAACTCCAGGTCAAATCTGTTGCCAATGCAGGCACAGGTCTTTAAGATGTCCTGAGTCTTTTTCGGGAAATGAGAGATTTTTTCCGCCATGAACTGAACGACGTTTTCTGTAACCTGCATTTCCCGGATTTTATGGATATCCCATTCCCATCCGGTTTGGGGATTCAGTTGCAGGAGATGATTGTCATAAACATTTTTGAGGAACTGAATGACGAAGAAGGGATTCCCCGCTGTCTTTTTACTGATGAGTTCGGCAAGGGGCATCGATTTCTCAGCATCACATAAGAGTACGTTCATAATAATCATATTGATGCCTTTCACATTCAAGGGTCCCAATGTGATGTTGTGTATCTTGCGGCCTTTCTTCCTGATCTTGTTCAGCGTGAGCGTCAGAGGATGGGCGTCGCCGGTCTCGTTGTCCCGGTAGGCTCCCAGTAGGAATAAATACTTTGTTTCATACGTGGTCATTAAGTTTTCCAGAAACTTTAAGCTGGCTTGATCCGCCCACTGAAGGTCGTCGAGGAAAAGTGCGACGGGATGTTCTTCGGTGGTGAAGACATTAACGAATTTCTGAAATACCAGATTGAATCTGTTCATGGATTCTTCCGGTCCCAGGTCAGGCAAGTCAGGTTGTTTCTGAATGATCAGCTCCAGTTCCGGTATGACGTCCGTGATGACTTTTCCGTTCGGCCCGAGGGCGGAAAGAAGTTTTTCTCTCCAGGCTTGTATTTTCTCTTCGCTTTCCGAAATGATCTGGCGAATGAATCCCTGAAAAGACTGAATGATGGCGCTGAAGGGAACATCCTTGCGGAACTGATCGTATTTCCCAAAAATGAAATATCCCTTCTTGGCAATAATCGGTTTGTAAATCTCATTCACCAGCGCGGATTTGCCGATGCCCGGCTGGCCGGTTACCAGCATCATCTCACTTAAGCCTTTGCACGTCCGCTCAAAGCATTTCATCAATTCAATACGTTCATTATCCCTGTCAACCAGACTGCGCGGAATATTGAAGCGGATGGAAATGTCTTTTGTCGCTATGGGAAAATCATCAATGCCGCCCTTTTGACGAAGTTGATTCAGACATTCATCAATATCCGCCATAACGCCAAGACAATTCTGGTATCTTTCCTCGGGATTTTTCGACAACATTTTCATCACGATCGAGGATAAAACCACCGGCAGGGAAGTATTGACCAGATGGGGTGGCAGAGGCTGACGCGCAATATGCGCGTGGATTAATTCCATCGGATCTTTCGATTTAAAAGGAACATCGCCAGTCAGCATTTCATAAAAGGTCGCGCCCAGGGAATAGATATCCGTTCGGTAATCGACACCCCTGTTCATGCGTCCGGTCTGCTCCGGCGACATGTACGATAACGTGCCTTCAATAACGTCGGGATTGTACAACTCGTCATTGGCATGTGTTAATACCGCGGAAATGCCGAAGTCTGTTATCTTGACCTCGCTTTTTTCCGTATTGATTAAAATATTGTCGGGCTTAATATCCAGATGAATAATATTATGCTTGTGAATCAGACTGAGAGTTCCGGATATTTTTGAGGAAATCTGTAATAATGATTCTAAACCAAGTTTTTTTGATCTTAAGGTGTCTTTTAGAGAGATGCCACCGAAATCTTCTTCAATAATGGCATACTGATCATCATGCTTAACCAGATCATATATCTTAATAACATTTTGTATATCAAGTGTTCGCAGCAGGTTGTATTCCTGGGTAAAACGGGCGATTTCCGAAGGGGTGGGATACTTGGTTTTTAACAGTTTGATAATGAGCGAGTTGTTTTCTTTTTCTTTATGCCCGCGGTAAATAATGGAATTTCTGGTTTCATGTATTTTTTCACTGAGAACGTAATCGGCAAATTTTCCCATGATTCTCTACCTCACCGGTGGCTTCACACGGTTTGAAGAAACGGCCTGCATACCAAGCATAGAATTAAAAAAACATAATAAAAGGGTATTTTTTTTGAATATCAGATAATTTGCGGATAAATTCAAGAAAATAATTTTTCAGCCTGATTTTGCCTTCAACAAATTCAGTGCTCAGTGCTTTCCAGATCTTTAATATCAAGTTTGTCCGAATCCTGCCATTCATTGTAGTTTTTTATGATTTCATTCCTGACCTTTTCAATCAGTTCCTGTCTTCTTTCCATGTTGAAATGCATGACTTCAATCGGCTTTCCGATGACTATTTTTGTCTGACCGGGTTTTATTTTTAAGGACCTTTTGGGCATGATGCTGCCGCTGCCGATAATGGAAACCGGAATAATGGGGACTCCGGACTTGATCGCCAGATGAAAAGGACCCTGCTTAAAAGCTTTGATTTCTCCGTCCCGGCTTCGTGTGCCTTCGGGGAAGGTCATGATTGATTTTCCGCGTCTGATGCTGAGGGCGGCTTCGTCAATGCTGTGGATGGCTTTTTCACGATTGCTGCGGTCGATTTCAATGTAACCGGCGCTTCTCATGGCCGCGCCGAATACGGGAATGGCGAACAATTCTTTTTTGGCAATCCAGCGGAATTGTAAGGGGATGAAGGCCAGAGAAATCAAAATATCAAAGTCACTTTGATGATTGGCCATTAAAATCTGCGGTTGCCACGGTAAAAGATTTTCTGCCCCGATGATCTTGACTTTTGTATTGCATAGCAGCAGTAATATTTTTGCCCAGAGGCGGGCCACCTTGTGAATTTTATTGTCAGCGGCGGGAAAGACCGAGAAGACCACAGACCAAAAGGACATGAACGCGGTTATGGCAACACCTAAAGTGACCAGCAGCGCAGAGTGAATCATAAATGTCCTCTTCCGGTAAGTTGAAATTTGATTTCTAATTTAAATTTTATTGAATATCATGATTGAAGTCAATCAGGAATTAAACAGATGCGGAAAGAATTCCGGAATTTGATTTAATCAACAGACATTAAGGAATTCCAGCGTTCCACTTCCGTGGCGCAGGGGAGGTTTCTCTTTCTGAGCATTTCGACTATCGACTCCTCATTGAACCGCAAGTAAGGATTTACCCGTCGTTCTTCAGCCAGCGTCGTGTACAGAATTTCTCTGGCGCTGCATATTTTCCGCAAAGATTCAATATCATCATTATCCGGCTCGAGATGGCGGGCAAAGGCCAGAGAATCGCGAAGGTAATCATGCCCGGCATAAATGATGGTTTCGTCAGGCAAATTCATCAGCCTCTTGATGGACGAATAAAAATGGTGAAGATTGCCCGAAAAACAATTGCCGATGGTTGCGTTAAACAGGGTGTCTCCGCTGATCAGAGAATGACCGGTATGGAAACAAACGGAATCATTCGTGTGTCCCGGCGTCCGGTAAACCAGGATCGCTTCGCCATCAATCATCATTGTATGATTGTCGGCGAACATGGAGGATTTCAGGAATGCTGCGCCGGTGGCCTTGATCAGATGTTCATTACCGGATGTATGATCATAATGGGCATGGGTATTGGTGACCAGTTCCAGAGACAGACCGTTTTGTTTCAGAAAAGACAATATTTCCTTCCACGCCCCGCCGTCGACGGCGATGGCCTGTCTGTTTCCATGGATTAAATAAGCAAAATTGTCGGCTCCGTAGCGGAATTGTTGAATGTTTAACATGAAAAAACCTCTTTTGATATTAATAAATTAGGTCGTTAACCCGTTTTTATTTTTCCTGAAAAAACTTATAAGAAAGATATGGATGGTATGTCAAGGAAATCATAAAGACGGAAAGATGAATTTTGAGAAAATGTTTGACAAATTGAGGTCTTAGTAATAATATTGCAACACTTTTGGGCAGATGGGGCGCTTTAAGCGCTTTTTTTAATTTTCAGCATTTTAGCGCGGGAGTTTTCTTTAATAGTGCACAGGTTTATGACGAAAAAAAGAGCGCTGGATATTATATCCAACTTTTCGAATGCCGGCGTTCTGGTGATCGGAGACGTGATGGTTGATCATTTCATATGGGGGAATGTTTCCCGTATTTCTCCTGAAGCGCCGGTGCCGGTCGTCGATGTTCATAAAGACAGTATTTTACTGGGGGGGTGCGCCAATGTGCTCAATAATATTCACGCGATTGGCGGCAGAGTCTATGTAACCGGAGTCATCGGTTCTGATAACATCGGGAAGCAACTGCTTTCCGAGTTGCGCGAAAAAAAAATAGAAACGAAGGGCATTGTTGTGGAAAAAGGACGTCCCACCACGCTGAAAACCAGAATTGTGGCGCATGGTCAGCAGATGGTGCGCTTTGATAAGGAAAACAGAAAACCCATTCCGTCATCCAGCATTGATAAAATTCTGAATTATGTAAAAGGGCTGCGTGATAAAATAGGAGCTATTGTTATTTCCGATTACAACAAAGGCGTTGTGTCCAGAGATTTGATGGAGGGTGTAAAGGAAATTGTTAAAGGTTCGGACATTTGCATTTGTCTGGACCCGAAACAGAATAATTTTTCGATTTACAAAGGGGCGCATATCATTACGCCCAATCATCACGAGGTGCAACGCGCAGCCGGTATGGAAATCAGCGCCTCCGATGATATTCAGAAATTGAGTGAGTTTCTTTTAAAAAAATACGGTTTTCCGGCCATGCTGGTCACGCGGGGAGAAGAGGGAATGAGTCTGTTTGAAAACGGACGTAAGATCACGCACACGCATTTTCCCACTCAGGCCAAGGAAGTTTATGATGTGACCGGCGCCGGTGACACGGTGATCGGCATCCTGGCGCTTGGATTGGCCGCGAAGGCCAGTATCCGAGAAGCTACCTGTCTGGCTAATCTGGCCGCGGGTATTGTCGTTGAGAAAGTCGGCACGGCCACCGTTTCACAAAAAGAACTGATTGACGCGTTATGAGTAAACCCGGTACGGCTGAGCAGGTCAAACTCATCTTCAGCCTGTTTGCCCAGGATGATGGTTTGATCAACGAGACCCTCGAAACGTTGTCCGCAGCTTACGGACAACCGGATTTTATCAGTCGGGTCATTGCGTTTGATTATACCGATTATTATCATGCGGAAATGGGCGAAAATCTTATCCGGCGCTTTGTAACGATGGAAAAATTAATCCGGCCGGAATGTTTGCCGGATGTTAAGCTGGCAACAAACGAAGTTGAGGACAAGTTGACGTTCAATAAACAACGACGAATTAACATTGACCCCGGATATGTATCCAAAGCTCATTTGATCTTAGCCACCGGCAAAAGCTACACGCATCGTCCTTATTTGAGAGACGGCATTTATGCCGATTTGACGCTGGTTTATCAAGGGAAAAAATTCTGCGTCCTGCCCTGGACGTATCCGGATTACGCGGATGAAAAGCAGCTAAAGATGCTGGGCAGAATCAGAGAAAAATATTTGTTGCAGTTGAAAATGGCGAAACAGTAAAAATTTTTTATTGAAAATAGACAGGATATTGAGATGATAAAAAGCATGACCGGTTTTGGACGGGCGGAAACAGTCTGTCAGGGCAAGAATATTATTGTGGAGGCCAAATCCGTCAACCACCGTTTTCTGGAAATATTTTTACGCACGCCATCCACGCTGTTGCCTCTGGAACTGGAGTATAAAAAGAAAATATCCGAGAAATTTAAACGGGGACGCATTGAGGTATTTATCAAATTTGACGGGGAAGGCGCCGATGTTTCCAGGGTCAATCTTAATCTGGACATTGCCCGCGATTATTTCAATGTCTTGAGCAGGCTCAACGATGAATTTAATTTACAGTCTCCTGTCACCATACAAACACTTGCCGGATTCCGTGACATTTTCACGCCACCCGTGGAATCTCAACTGGATGCTGACTTTCTCAACGCGGTCGAGAAAACATACCTGCAGGCGCTGGAAATACTCGCCGGTATGCGTCAGGAAGAAGGCCTTTCCCTGTTTCAGGATATGCAGATGAGACTCCGGGAGATTTCTGCAATGATGGTACTGATTAAATCGCGCGCGCCGCAGGTTGTTCTTGAATATCAAAAACGTTTGTCGGAAAGGGTTAAAGAGCTGACAGAGGGGTACACGCTTGACGATGCCCGCCTGGCTCAGGAAGTGGCCATTATGGCGGACAGGACGGATATAACCGAAGAAATAGTGCGAATGAAAAGTCACATCGAACAGTTTGAAGCCCTTCTGCAAAGCGAGGGAACGGAAGGCAGGAAAATTGATTTTCTTTTACAGGAAATGAACCGTGAAATAAATACCATTGGTTCGAAAACGGGCGATGTGCCGATTACCCGCCACGTCATCGACATTAAAAGTGAACTGGGAAAATTGCGCGAACAGGCGCAAAATATAGAGTGATTGAAATGTCCAAAGGTCTCTTTATCGTTGTATCGGCGCCGTCCGGAGCCGGGAAAAGCAGCATCTGCGACGGGCTGCTGAAGGCTTTTCCGGAAATAAAATTCTCCGTGTCCTATACGTCGAGATTACCGCGTCCCGGCGAGGTGGACGGCCGGGATTATCATTTTATATCCCGTCAAGAGTTTCAGAAAAAGATTAAAAAGGGCGAGTTTATCGAATGGGTGGAAAATTACGGGAATCTCTATGGCTCTTCCCGACGGTATCTGGAGGATCTGGATAAAAACAGCGGGGATTTACTACTCGATATTGAACCGCGGGGCGCGAAAAAAATCAGGCAGGAATTTAAAGGGGGGATATATGTTTTTATTCTTCCACCATCGAAATATGAGCTTTTAAAAAGGCTGGAGAAACGCGGTCACGAAACAAAAGATGTCATTCAAAGAAGATTTGAACAGGCGGAAAGTGAATTAAAAGAAATTTTCTGGTATGATTACGTTATATTTAATCAGGATTTGAAGAAGGCGATTAATCAACTGATTGCCATTTATACAGCTGAAAAATGTAAAAGAAAAAGACTGCAGGACGAAATAAAAGAATTTAAAAAATAAATATATATTTTGAAGGAGATTTAATCCATGGCTAGAATTACAATTGAAGATTCATTGCGGGTGGCCCAAACCAGATTTGGCTTGGTGTCCCTTGCGTCCAAGCGTGCCCATCAGTTGCTCAAAGGTTCGCCGCCTTTAGTCGAGTGTAAAAACAGGGAAATCGTGTGTGCTTTGCGCGAAATTGCCGAAGGCAAAGTCGTCTATGCGAATCCTGAATATTTAAACGGCACGAAAGAAGATTTCAAACCGATTCCGGACAGCACGGAGTTTATCGGCGATGACGAATATATCGAGTAAGAACGCGAGTGATAAATTAATTTTCGCGCTTGATGCGAAAAATTATGAAGAGGCTTTATCATGGGTGGACCTTCTGGCTGGTCATGTCGGGATGTTCAAGGTGGGCAAAGAATTGTTTACCGCGGTCGGGCCGAAAATCATTCAGAGCATTAAAGAACGATCTCAGAAGATATTCCTTGACCTTAAATTTCACGACATTCCCAACACGGTCGCCGGTGCAGCGCAGGCCGCGGTAAACTTGAATGTTGATATGTTCAATATGCACGCGTCCGGTGGTTCTCAAATGATGAAAGAGGCGGTAAAAGCCGCCTGGAATTGTGCCGATCAACTGGACAAACCAAGGCCTGTTCTGCTGGCAGTCACCGTCCTGACCAGTTTAAATAACGATGATTTGAGAGAAATAGGATTTCAAAAAAACACCGATGAACTTGTCCTGCATCTGGCCGGGTTGGCGAAAGCCGCGGGTGCATCCGGTGTGGTTGCTTCCCCTCGGGACATTGTCAGGTTGCGGGAGGTCTATGGCCCGGAGTTTGTCATTGTCACACCGGGCATACGCAGCGCGGCAGAACCTGTGAAGGATGATCAAAAAAGAACGCTCAGCGCCGGCGAGGCGATCAAGGCAGGCGCGGATTACATTGTTGTGGGCAGGCCGATTCGCGCTGCCGTCAATCCGCTGGATGCCTGCCGGCAAATTGTTCTGGAAATTGCAGAGGGAATGGCAACCAGATAATTCATTGATTACAGGTGGAGAGACATGGAAGTCATTTACGGCATCAATGCGATCAGGGATCTTCTCCGCCTCAGCAAAGACGGATGGGAAAAAATTGTCATTGCCTCCGGTCGCAGCGGACCATCCGTAAAAGAAATCATAGAAACAGCCCGTTTCCAAAAGATTCCCTTGGAATATGGTGAGAGGAAGGCTCTGGATAAACTGTCCGGAACGTCCGAACATCAGGGAATTATCGCTTTTTATAAATCTTTCGTTTACGCGGATCTCGATGACGTCATCAAGAACCGGAATCAATCTTTTAAATCTGATCTGGTTTTAATGCTCGACAGTATCATGGATCCCCAAAATCTGGGATCGATCATTCGCACCGCCCATTGCCTTGGCGCCAACGGTATAGTGATTCCGGAAGACCGGGCGGCTCAGGTGACGGCGGCGGTCTATAAATCTTCCGCGGGCAGCGTTGGGCAAATACCGGTGGCCAGAGTGATTAATCTGGCACAGTCTCTCGATTATCTTAAGGATAAAGGATTCTGGGTTTTTGGAGCAGACGTGCACGGGGGCAGTCCTCTTATGAATCTGGATTTTAATTGTTCTGTGGTTCTGGTACTGGGAGGAGAGGAAAAGGGCATCAGACCGCTGGTGAGAAAAAAATGCGATTTTCTGGTGACCATTCCCATGATGCGAAACTTTGATTCACTGAATGTTTCCGTCGCTGCGGGAATTATTCAATACGAAATATTACGGCAACGCGATCGGATCAATGTCACTTGAAATGCATCATGTGAAAGGAAGCCATTCATGTTGCCCCGATCGCGAATTCAACATCATATTCGTGGTGAAAAATTGTCATGATTCAATAAACAAAAATGATTCGCTTTAACTGGTTGAATTTATATGAAACTTCGTTTACAATAATTAAAAAATTTATTTATCCAACATAGGGAAAGGATTCAACGATGCCGGTCTTTGTTTGGGAGGGTGTAACAAAGAAAGATGAAATAAAAAAAGGAGAAATCGAAGCGGTTGACGAGATTACCGCCCGTGGTCTTTTACGTCGTCAGGGATTCAAATCCGTTGAAGTTAAGTTAAAACCAAAAGACCTTCTTGAATACCTGCCTTTTTTAAAACAGAAAATTAAGGAAAAAAATGTTGTTGTCTTTTGTCGTATTTTTTCCACAATGATTAACGCCGGCCTTCCTCTTATTCAATGTCTGGATCTTCTGGCTCAACAGGAGGAAAATAAAACTTTTGCTAAAATCATCAAAACAGTCAAAGAAGATATCGAAGGAGGTACCAGTTTAACCAACGCCTTGAAAAAATATCCTGAAATTTTTGACGAACTTTTCGTCAACCTTATCGCTGCGGGGGAAGCAGGCGGTATTCTGGATATCATCTTGAACCGTCTTTCAAATTACATGGAAAAAGCGATGAAGTTAAAAGCGCGCGTGAAAAGTGCGATGACTTACCCTGTGGCTGTTTTGGTTATATCAGCAGGCGTTGTTGCCTTATTGCTGTTGAAGGTTATTCCTGTATTTCAAAAAATGTTTGAGAGTATGGGAGGGGAACTTCCGGCGCTTACCGCAGCTTTAATCAGTGCAAGCCAGTTCATGCAAAGTTACTGGTGGTTGATAGCTGGTATAATTTTTGCCATTTATATGGCAATTAAACAATTTTATAAAACGGAGAAGGGGCGCTGGACGATAGATTCCATGTTGCTGAAAGCACCGGTTTTCGGAGATGTTTTAAAAAAAGTAGCTGTGGCCAAATTTTCGCGTACGTTATCAACCATGATGAGTTCAGGCGTTCCCATTCTGGAAGGATTAAATATTGTCAGTAAAACGTCCGGTAACGTTGTTATTGAAGACGCGCTTATGAAAACACGGCAGAGTATTGCTGAAGGCCGTTCCATTGCCGAACCGTTGTCAGAGACAAATATTTTTCCCCCGATGGTTGTTCAGATGATTTCAGTTGGCGAAGCTACCGGTGCCCTGGATGCCATGTTGGGTAAGATTGCCGATTTCTATGACGAAGAAGTTGACGTTGCCGTGGAAAACATGACGGCGCTGTTGGAACCTTTTATGATGGTCTTTCTGGGAGTCGTTGTCGGCGGTATGATTATCGCGATGTATTTGCCGATATTCAAACTGGCATCCGTTGTCGGTTAATCAGAATCAGCTTGCAAAAGAAAATGGTCGGGATGGCGCGATTTGAACGCGCGACTCCTGCGTCCCGAACGCAGTGCCCTACCAAACTGGGCCACATCCCGACACGAGGCGGAAGATATAAAATTTATTTGTAATTGTCCACTTTTTTTATTAGATTTTTCCAATCCTTAATAAGTTTATAGAAAATATGCACTTTTGAAACATTTTCAATGGTATGCAATTGTATTTTATGAAAAGGCATGTTATAAATAAACAAAATAACTGAAAAAAGGATAATTTTACAGTGATTATCTACGATTTAAAATGTGCGCAGGGCCATACCTTTGAGGGGTGGTTTCAAGATCGGGAAAATTGGATTCTGCAGAAGTCGCAGAACCTCGTTGCCTGTCCGGTTTGTAACAGCACGAAGATAGATATCGTTCCTTCATCTATTACCATCATGGGAAAAAATAAAGATACTCGAACTGAAAATAAATCTCAGAACAAGGAAGTGTCACCGTTGCACGCTTTGAAAATGCTGCAACAATATGTTGATAAAAATTTTGAAGATGTGGGTGATAAATTTGCCGAGGTGGCCTTGAATATGCATTACGGAAATGAAGAAAATCGCAATATTAAAGGAACCAGCACGCCTGAAGAAGAAAAAAATTTAAAAGAAGAAGGCGTTACGTTTATTAAAATTCCTTCGGTTAAATTGGATAGTTAGTTGTAAATCCGAACAGCTGTTTGGATAAATTTGATATTGAATAACCCCGTCAGGGTTTTTTTTGTTTTAGGTTTTAATCATGAGTAAACATTATAAAAATATCCTTGAACACATCGGTAACACGCCTTTGGTTGAAATTCAGAAATTGAATCCCAATCAAAAAGTGAAGATTTTCGCTAAGCTGGAAAGCGCCAATCCCGGCGGATCCATCAAGGATCGCACCGCGTTATTTATGATTGAAAACGCGGAAAAAAGAGGAATCCTGACCCGTGAAAAAATTATTCTGGAAGCGACCAGCGGCAATACGGGTATAGGTCTGGCACTGATTGCAGCGGTGAAGGGGTATAAACTCTGCCTGATGATGTCGGAGGCGGCCAGTGAAGAAAGAAAAAAGATTCTGCGCGCAATGGGCGCTGAATTAATCTTTACCCCGGCCAGTCACGGTACCGACGGCGCTATTGAAGTGGCTTATAAAATGCTGCGTGAACATCCGGATAAATACTTCGGCACCGATCAGTTTAATAATGAAGATAATGTTGCCGCTCATTATTACGGGACCGCGCAGGAAATATGGGATCAGACGGACGGCCAGGTGACCATGGTTGTTGCAACTCTGGGTACCAGCGGCACGGCTATGGGAATTTCCAAAAGACTGAAAGAGCTGAATCCGCAAATTAAAGTTGTCGGTGTTGAACCGTATCTCCAGCACAAAATACAGGGATTGAAGAATATGCGGGAGTCCTATCGTCCGGGCATCTTTAATAAGAGCATGCTGGATGAAAAAATAAATATTCAGGATGAAGATGCTTTTGAAATGTCCCGGAGACTGGCCCGTGAAGAAGGTCTATTTGTGGGCATGAGTTCCGGGGCGGCCATGTTTGTCGCAGCGCAGCAGGCACAACAGATGAAGGAGGGCATCATTGTTGTTATTTTCCCGGATGGCGGTGAACGGTATTTAAGCACGGAGTTATTCGCTTTCAAAAAAGAAATTTCCACCTTCAATCTATACAATGCCTTTGAACGCCGGAAAACACTTTTCAACCCGATGAAAACGGATGAAGTCACCATGCGCACCTGCGGTCCGACCATCCATGATACTCCTCATCTGGGCAATTACCGTCGTCTGGTGGTTTCTGATTTAATCAACCGGTATTTGATTTATAAAGGATACAAGGTGAAACATGTGCTGGATATCGTTGACTTTGGCGATAAATCAATTAAAAGCTCAGAAAAGGAGTCGTTGGAGCTTGCCGATCATTCCCGCAAATACATGCAGATCTTCACAGAGGATACGCAATTTTTGAATATTCGTCAGGATAATATTTATGTCAAAGCGTCAGAGAATGTGGACGCGATGTTAAAAATTGTGGAGAAACTGGTCGATAAAGATTACGCATATGAAAAACTGCATTCGGTTTATTACAATATTGGCAAGCTGGCCGATTACGGCAGTCTTTCCAAAATAAATCCGGGGAAAAACAGGCAGGGGAAATCCATTGATCTGGACGATTATGAAAAAGACAGTCCGGCGGATTTTGCGCTGTTGAAAAGATCAACACTGTCTGAACTGAAAAGGGGAATTTATTATAAGACCATATGGGGAAATGCCAGACCCAGCTGGCATCTGGAATGTGCATCCATCTCCCATAAGTATCTGGGAGCCGCTTATGACATTCACGTGAGCGGAACGGATGAGATTTTCCCGCATTGTGAAAATGTTCTGGCCATCCACAAAGCTTTTTCCGGTCATCAGGGTCCCCGTCACTGGATGAATACCGAACTGGTGATGGTTGACGGACGAAAAATGTCCCGTTCTTTAAATAATGCTTTATCCCTGTCTCAATTGCGACAAAACGGCTACAGCGGTGAAGATGTGCGTTTCCTTTTGTTGGGAGTGCATTATCGTAAACCGATAAATTATTCGGAGGGCGCTCTGCAGACGGCAAAAAACACCATTAGAAAATTAAATACTTTTATTCATCGGCTCAACGCTGTCGATCAGGATGTCCAAGGCGGTTTCGCAGAAACCGATCAGTTGATTTACGATTTGAAACATGACTTTGCTGCTGCGCTGGACGATGATTTGAACATTTCCGGTGCATTGGCCGCTTTGTTCAATTTTACAGGCAAGTTGAATTCTCCTTTAACCAGCGGTATAATAAATAAAAATAATGCACTGAATATTCTGGCAGCACTGAAAAATATTAATGACGTGCTGGGCATCATGGATTTTGAGGTTAATGTATCGCACGAGAGAATTAATGAGTTAATTAACAAGCGAAATGTGGCAAGAGCGGCCCGTAACTGGCAAGAGGCGGATGCATACAGAACGCAACTGTCCGAACTGGGTGTTGAGATTCTGGATACACCCCGGGGTGTCATTTGGCAGTATAAAAAATGAATGCGATTAGAAAATCAGTCATAGCCGGTTCCTGGTATCCTGGAAATCCCACGGTTCTGAGACGCGACATAGAGAATTATTTCAAGTCCGTTTCTGTGCCGGATATCCAGGGAGAAATTGTGGGGTTGATAGCTCCGCATGCCGGTTACCTTTACTCGGGACAGGTTGCGGCTCACGCTTATCGTCTTGTCCGGGGCGAAGAATACGATGCGGTTATTTTAGTAGGGCCGAGTCATCGCGTTGCGTTCCGCGGCGTGTCCGTTTTCAGCCGGGGAGGTTACGAAACGCCACTGGGTATTGTTCCGGTGGCCGAAGAGCTTGCAGAAAAGATTAAAAATTCAAGCACCATCGTCGCAGACATTCCGAGGTCTCATTTGCAGGAACATTCTCTGGAAATCCAGTTGCCCTTTTTACAGGTGGCGCTGAAAGATTTTTCGTTTGTGCCTCTCATGATGGGAGATCAGGACGCGCATACCTGTCAGGAACTTGCTGAAACCATCTTCAAGGCATCGGCCGGTCAGAGAATATTATTGGTGGGAAGCTCGGATTTATCCCATTTTTATCATTACGATACGGCGACGAAAATGGATGCCGTTGTTTTGGATTATTTAAGAAAAGGTGATGCCGTCGGTCTTTTGAAAAGTCTGGCCATTGGAGATGTGGAAGCGTGCGGTGGCGGTCCCATGGCCGTGGTGATGCTGGTTGCGCATATGATGAAAGCGAGTCAGGCGCATCTGTTAAAGTATGCCAATTCCGGCGATGTTACCGGTGATAAAAATTCAGTCGTAGGATACGCGGCGGCAGTTTTCAGCAGGTAAGATGAAAGCTTTTTCCAAGGTATTTCTCTCTGTTACCGGATGAAATCAAGGGCAATCCATTCATTATTTTATTGATCAAAAAGGAATATTAAAATGGAATTAACTGATAAAGAAAAAAGCACGCTGCTGGATATTGCCAAAAAATCAATCGCGGCGAAACTTAATCATCAGGAACTGCCGGCGTTGAAAATTGATTCAGAGACCCTCAAGTTGAAGAGAGGCGCGTTTGTGACGCTGAAAAAACGCGGCCATCTGCGCGGCTGTATCGGATATATCAAGGCCTACAAGCCCCTCTGGGAGACCGTGCAGGAAATGGCTGTGGCGGCCGCTTTTCATGATCCGCGTTTCCCGTCTTTAAAGCCGGAGGAAATCCAGCATTTAACTTTTGAGATATCCGTATTAAGCCCTTTCAAACGAGTCAAAGATGTTCAAGAGATTGAAGTGGGTAAGCATGGATTATACATGGTTCGCGGGCACAGATCAGGATTGTTGTTGCCGCAAGTGGCTATCGAATACGGCTGGGATCGTGAGACGTTCTTGAAAGAAACCTGCCATAAAGCCGGATTACCGCTGAATGCATGGATGGATGAAGAAACGGAGATATACACTTTCTCTGCAGATTATTTCGGCGATAAAGACTGATTGTTCATACTTTTTTAAAACTGCCGTAACAATATCCAGGCGATGATGAAGCCTGCAATCAGCATGGCATTTGATTCATCAAAGATGATTTGAGGTCTTGTTTTGTTGAGAAATCATAAGCGACTGACCATTATTCTTATTATTTTTCTGATGATCTCCGGTATTGTTCTTTATGCGCCTCACTTTTTACTGTACGCTACCGATTATCATAAAGCAGACGCGATCATTATTTTACTGGGACCGGATTTTAAGGCACGTCGGAAAGAAGCAGACGAACTCATCAAAAAAGGCATGGCCGATTATTTGATCATCCCTGCTTATCATAAAACTTATGGAGTGCGCGCGAGCGGGAGAGAGCAATATTTACTGCCAGGTTTGTCTTCGTCTAAAATCAGTCACAATACGTTATCCTATCCAAAATTTTACGAAGACACCCACATCGAACTCATTGAAGCTCGTAAAACGATGTCCCGCTACGGGCTTCAGTCGGCAATTTTTGTCAGCTCTCCCTACCATATGCGGCGGATTAAGTTAATCGCGATGACCGTATTTGATTTTGGGGCGAACGCTTATTATTTTGTGCCAACGAAATATGAAAATGCGCCGGCGAATGTGTTTCAATTAACTTCGACGGAATGGCGAAAGATAAGAAGAGAATACAGTAAGATGCTATGGTTCCTGATTTATAACACCTGGACTAAATATATTGATGCGGTGAATCATTGAAGGAAAAACCCTGAAAATGAATTATTTGATACAAACGCGGCGAACCTGTTTGAAATCAGCAAATCCTTGAAACACTTTCTGAATGCCATCCTGAAGAAGAGTGGTCATTCCTTCACTCATGGCTTTCTCTCTCATGACTTCTACCGTTTCGTGCTTCTGGATCATTCTTTTGATATCTTCCGTGCCGATGAGAAGCTCATGAATACCCATTCTGCCCTTATAGCCTGTTCCATCGCAATTGGGACAACCCTTAGCTCTGTAAAGTTTAAAATCATCATTGTATTGAATGTTTAATTTTTTAAATTCTTCGACACCGTAACTCTCAACCATTTCATCGAATTCTTCTTTGGTCGCGTGATAGGCTTCCTTGCATGACTTGCAGAGCGTTCGAATAAGGCGTTGAGCGAGGATTCCCAGCAAAGCGTCGGCAAAATTCAGCGGATCGATGCCCATGTCGAGAAGACGGACGATGGTTTCCGGTGCGCTGTTGGTATGCAGTGTGCTGAAAACCAGATGACCGGTCAGAGATGCTTCAACGCCGGTCTTGGCGGTTTCAAAGTCACGCATTTCACCGACCATAATGACATCCGGGTCGGCACGCAGGAATGAACGCATGGCGGCTGCAAAATCAAAACCGATTTTCGGTTGTACCTGAACCTGACGCAATCCGTATTGTGTAATTTCCACCGGGTCTTCGGCTGTCCATATTTTTCTGTCCGGTTTGTTGATGTGATGCAGAGCCGCGTGCAGCGTTGTTGTTTTCCCTGAGCCGGTGGGACCGACAACCAGAATCATGCCATAAGGTTTGGCAATTATATTTGCAAGTTCCTTATAGTTGCGAGGCAGCAGTCCCATGCCTTCCAGAGGCATGGTTTCACCCTTGGCCAGGATACGCATCACAACATCTTCCACGCCTCCCTGAGTGGGAATGGACGCCACACGTAATTCAATTTCATCACCGGAACTGCGTCTGAATTTAATCTTGCCGTCCTGCGGCAGTCTTTTGATCGTGATATCCAGATTGGACATAATTTTAATACGCGAAATCACAGCGGCGCGGTAACTGAACGGAACGGTCTGATAAAGCTGACAGTCACCGTCAATGCGGAATCTAATTTCCACATTCTTCCTTTCCACGTTCGGCTCGATATGGATATCTGATGCACGGCGATTGTAGGCGTCGTTAATGATTTTATTGACCAGTTGCATGATGACGCTGTCCGACTCGGTGACCCCTTCGGTTCCTTCTTCCTCGTCCGCAGGAACGCCATCCTCTCCTTCCATCTTTCCCAGAAGATCGGTAAAGGAATGTTCATCTTCAGGAGAAGCGTAGAAAAGATTGATATATTTGATAATGTCTTCTTCCAAAGCGACATCGTATTTTATTTTCTTGGTTTTCAGCAGGCTTTCAATCGTATCTTTTTTAATAATATTGTTGGGATCATCGATGATGACGTGAATCTTGTCGCCAACCATTTCCAGAGGAACCCAGAGCTCCCGGCGCAGAAAATTTTTCTTCAGATTTTTAATGAGATGCCCTGGTATCGGCAGTTTGTCATTATATTTAACGAAACGGCAGTTGTAAAATTCCTCAAAAGCGCGTCCAATATCGTCTTTGGTTATCTTATATTTTTGCATGAGCAAATTTTCCATCGAGATCTTTTTCTCACGCGATTCTTTCCAGGCGCCTTCCAGTTCGTCCTCTTTGATCAAGTCGTGGCTCAACAAATAGTCAAAACGCGTTTTTCTGTGCCGTACAAACCGCTGCTGGTTGTAAAAAGCAACGCCCAGAACTTCGGCAATTTCCAGTGCCAGACCTATTTCATCCTCAGAAAATTTTCCTTCTCCCAGTTTTTTGTTGATAATCTGAATCACACCCATCAGTTGATTATCATTATAAATAGGCGTTGCCAGTACCTGCCTGGTCTTAAACCCCGTCTTTTTATCCCAACTGTCATCAAAAGATAATTCCGCTTCGATACTTTTCAGTTCTTTAGGATTATAGGCGTTTTCAATATTAATGACTGCTCCGGTATTGGCAACGTAACCGGCAATGCTCTTATTGTTGATCGGCAGTCTGATTTCTTTGAGTTGTGTTCCGGCGAGGAACATGGAATAAATTTCATTACGTATTTTATCAAGAACGTAAATCGTTAAAGAGTTGGCGTTGAAGAGCTTTAGAATTTCACCCTTTAAATCCACCAGAATCTGTTTGATATTCTGGGCGGCGTGAATGCGATTGGTTATATCCAGAAGTTCTTTTCGCACTCGGGAAGTTCCATTTGCAGACATTGTCGTTGAAGAAATAGCCATGGATTAAATTGTTCCTTGTTTAGTATGCTTTGATATTAGCAAGGATTTGTCTTAATGTCAACGTGCCTGATATCTACTGATTAAGTCGCGGTGACAATTTTGGAGAAATCGGCAATTTTGTGAAAAAGCGACGAAATTTCCGCCAGCAGCGACAGGCGGTTAAAACGCACTTTTTCGTCCTTGTCCATGACCATGACATTATCAAAAAAATTATCGACGTGAGGACGCAGGGCGGCCAGCTTATTCAGTGCCGCGCCGAAATCCTTTTCCGCGATGCCTTTTTCCACCCGGGGCTTGATATTGTCAAAATAAGAGAACAGATTGATTTCCGCGTCATGGGCCAGGATATTCACATCGAATTGACCGTTTTTGAAATCCTTGAGAATATTGTCCACGCGTTTGAAAGCGATGGAGACCGGCTCGAAATCGGGATGTTTGCGAAATGCCTCCAGCGCTTTGACTTTTTCAATCACCTCAGTCAGCTCATCAATATCCGCGGATAAAACGGCATCCACGGTGTCGTAAGCATAACCCTGCGCGATCAGTTGGTTCTGCAGACGCCCCTTGAAAAATTCCAGAATATCCTTTTTCACTTCTTCCGCCGGTTTTTTCAAGACGTCTTTCAGGAGCGCCAGACTTTCATCGATGAGAAAGGTAAGGCTTAATGGATACTCGCGTGATAAAATGATATTGATGATTCCCAGCGCCTGACGCCGCAGGGCGTAGGGGTCGGCTGTTCCGGTCGGGGGCATTCCCACACCGAAGAAACCGGCGATGGTGTCGATCTTATCGGCGATGCCGACAATGGCACCTTCATCCGATTGTGGAAGGTCTCCTCCGGCGACAACCGGCAGATAATGTTCATAAATGGCGTTGGCAATTTCCGGTTTTTCGCCGGCGATGATCGCGTATTCGCGACCCATGATGCCCTGCAGTTCCGAAAACTCACCGACCATCAGCGATTCCAGATCGGCCTTGGCCAGCAGCGCCGCGCGGTCAACATTTTTCTTGGCAGACGGTTTTACTTTACCGGCTATTTTTACCGCCAGTTTGCGGAAACGCATGACTTTTTTATGCGAGGTTCCCAGCAGCGTATGAAAGACGACTTTTTTGAGCGATTCCACGCGGTCTTCCAGAGGAACTTTTTTGTCTTCCTCAAAAAAGAACGACGCGTCGGCCAGCCGTGCCCGCAGAACCCGTTCATTGCCCTTGGCCACCACCGTCAAATCACGGGCTTTGGTATTACTGACCGCGATGAAATAGGGCAGAAGTTTTCCTTCATCATTGATGACGGGAAAATATTTCTGATGGGAAATCATCGTCGTGGTGAGAACATCCTTGGGAATTTTGAGAAATTCTTCTTCGTAACCGCCGCGCACGATGACCGGATATTCCACGATAAAGCTGACGGTTTCCAGCAAATCATCCGTGTAAAACAGTTTTCCGCCGACTTCCGCCGCCGATTTCTCAGCTTCTTCAAGGATCAGTTTTCTTCTTTCCGCCGGATCGACGATCACAAAATTTTCTCTGGCTTTGCTCAGATAGTCTTCAAAGCCGGTCACGACAAAGGGAGCCGGGCTCATGAAACGGTGGCCGCAGGAGGTGTTTCCGCTTTCAATGTCTTCAATTTTTATAGGAATGACATCACCGCCATACAGCGCCAGAATCCAGTGGATCGGGCGCGCGAAACGCAACGTGTAATCGGCCCAGCGCATGGATTTACGGAAAGGGATGGCCAGCATGAAATCCTTGAGAATGTCCGGCAGCAGATCCTTGGTGGGCTGTCCGGCGATGGTTTTGCGGGCGCCGAGATATTCGCCCTTTTCGGTCGTGATGGTTTCCAGTTGCGAAACGTCCACGCCCTGTCCCCGGGCAAAACCGATGGCCGCTTTCGTCGGCTGGCCGTTTTCGTCAAACGCGGCTTTTTTGGCCGGTCCCAGTTTTTCAACGGCCTGGTCTTCCTGCTTCGGTGCCAGGTCTTTGATGGTGAGAACCAGACGGCGCGGCGTGGCCAGACACTTGATACCCTCGAAGGCTATGCGTTTTTCTGTAAGCGATTTGCGGATAATCTCTTCCATATCCACCACCGCTTTGGATAAAAATCCCGCGGGAATTTCTTCGGTGCCAATTTCAAAAAGAAGTTCGTTGCTCATTATTTCTCCAGATATTCTATAATTTCTTTAATGAGACCCAAATTTCAGAAACGATGTACATAACCTAAAGGTCATCTTCGACTGAAATTTGATGGTCGAATTATCCCCGAGGCGAATAACCTAAAGGTCACTATAGGCCGAGCGGGATAAAAGGGGGTAGCCCAGTTCTTCACGTTGTTTCATGTACAGTTCCGCGCTGATGCGTGCCAAATTTCTTACCCTGCCGATGTAGCTGGTGCGCTCGGCCACACTGATCGCGCCGCGGGCGTTGAGCAGATTGAAGGTGTGCGAACACTTCAGACAGTAATCGTAAGCGGGCAGGGGAAGATTTTTTTCGGCGATGCGCAGGGCTTCCTCTTCATACGTGTCAAAAAGCTTGCGCAGCATGGGAATATCAGCCACTTCAAAATTGTAGGTGGAAAACTCCACTTCGCCGCGGTGATGCACGTCACCGTACTTGATTTTGTCCGTCCACTGCAGATCATACACATTGTTGACGCCCTGAATATACATGGCGATGCGTTCCGTGCCGTACGTCAGTTCGGCGCAAACCGGACTGCAGTCGAAACCGCCGACCTGCTGGAAATAGGTGAACTGGGAAATTTCCATGCCGTCGAGCCAGACTTCCCAGCCCAGGCCCCAGGCACCGAGTGTCGGGGATTCCCAGTCGTCTTCCACGAAACGGATGTCGTGATCCAGCGGATCAATCCCGAAGCTTTTTAACGAATCCAGATAGAGTTCCTGAATGTTGACCGGCGACGGTTTCATGATGACCTGATACTGGTAATAATGCTGAAGGCGATTCGGATTTTCACCGTAGCGTCCATCGGTGGGGCGACGCGAGGGCTGAACGTAAGCCACGTTCCACGGTTCGGGGCCCAGGGCGCGCAGGCAGGTTGCCGGATGGAACGTGCCCGCTCCCACTTCCATATCGTACGGCTGCTGAATGACGCAGCCTTTGGAATCCCAGTATTTTTCGAGGGCAAAAATCAATTCTTGAAAAGTCACAATTTTCTCCTTGCGGTTACAAACGAAAAATTTGTCAAATTTATCGGTTTTTTAACTAAAAAATGACCGGCAGTAACTAACATGTTCAGCCGTATGGTGTCAATATAAAAAGGATAAAACGGTTATGGAGTAAGTTATTGACTTGCAAAAGTGTTTCTCTTATATTTTATCACGTTAAAGAATGTTTCTCTGGAAAGGAAAAAAAACATTCTCATGGCCGAACAAAAACTATTCACGCGGGGATTTTCGGCGGAAAAATGTATTCAATGTGGAAAATGCATTGCCGGATGTCAATACACGGACATGATACCCAGGCAGGCCCGCGAGGTCATGAGAAAAGTAACGGCAATACCGCAATGGTATCCGGAGCTTGCCTTCTGCATCCGTTGCGGTAAGTGTGATCACCGCTGTCCCAGGGATGCCCATCCCAGTGATTTAGAGCGTGAATGCCTGGAATACAAGCGACGCGCGGAATCTGAAACTCCGGCTTCCATGGCCTATGCCGTTAACGGTATGGGAGTTGAGGGCTGGCATGCTAACTTCTTCCGGGATGTTTACAGAGGTTTGGGAAAGACCGATAAAAAAATCCTGCGCAATTGGGCAACGCCGAAGAAAAGCGAGGACATTCTCTTTATCGGCTGTACGGATCGGATGCTGCCCCGCACATGGGAGGAATCGCAGGCGCTCCGCAATATAGCAAAATTCGGGGGCCCGGACGACTGCTGCGGTGTGTGGGCCATACAGGGGGGATTGTTGGATGAAGGATACCGGATTGCCACGCGGCTGATCGATCGTCTTTCGGAAAACCGGTTTGAGCGTCTGGTGATCGGGTGCGGCCATTGTCAAAAAGTCCTCACGAGGATTTTACCCGAGAAGCTGGGCATTGTATTACCCTTTCCCGTTATAGGCATCTATGATTATTTTCTGGAAATGATTGAAACCGGCGTGGCGCGGGTTATCAAGCCGCAGAATCTTGAAGCGGCCATATCCGATCCGTGTTTCGGATACGAAAATGGAGAAGCATTCTTAAATGCTGTCCGCCGTCTCGCCACAACCATCGGCATGACCATTTCCGAATTGCCGCATAATCGTGAAAATTCACTCTGCTGCGGGTATACCGGATATTTCAACGACGGCAAAGTTGCCAAATTCGTCAAAACAGCTTTGATCAAGCGCAGGGATTTTGCCAAAAGCGGGAAAAAGCATTTTGTCAGCTATTGTCCGGGATGCCATCTTTTCAATCATTATTTTCAGCCCGGATATCAATCACATTATCTTCTGGAAGATGTCCTTCTGGCTCTGGATGGAAAAGTGGCTGAACCTTTTTCTATCTTTTACCGGCGTCTTTTCCGTCCCCGCATCGGCTGGAACCTGGCGCGTGTTGCGAAAAGCGCCCTTTGGCCGGTTAAAGAAAAGAATTGATTCTAACTTAACGCCCTCAACAAAAAGAAATCCAGCATTCCTGTAATTAAATGTCATTTTTCCCGTCTTGTTTTTTGGGCGCCGTGTTTAAACAAAATATTTTCAATATCCGCATCATTGTTTTTCCGTGCTATATCCAGCGCATCATTGCCATTAACATCCCGGATATCAACCTTCGCTCCGTGCTTCAGCAGCAGCATTGCCGCTTCGCTATTTTTAAATATCAATGCCCGGATCAACGGTGTCTGGCGCAGTTCATTAAGACAATTGATGTCGGCGCCTTTATTCAAAATCAACTGCATTTTATTCATATCTTTATCTTCTATGGCTGAAAATAAAGCCTTCTCTCTGATGGCGGAAGATAATTTTTCCCGGGCTCCGCGGCTAAGCAACAACTGCGCTGTTTCCTGATCCCCTTTCTCTCTGGCCATATCCAGAGCTGTCATATCCTGCGTGTTGATAAAGTTGATGTTGGCGCCATGGTCAAGCAGCAGGTTGACCATTTTTGCGTTACGCTTTTCCACAGCCCACATCAGAGGGGATCTGTAACCGCTGTCCTGGTTGGGATCGGTCCCCGCCTGTAAAAGCATTTGCACGACGTCCGGATTGCCGCCAATGATTGCATCGATTAAGACACCCTCAACATGAACATCAGCTCCCTTTGCAATCAATAACCTGGTCATCTCTGTGCTGCCTTTAAGCGCCGCATAATGCAGCGGATAACGTTTTTCTCCCGTTGCCACAATTTTCATTCTGGCGCTCATGCCGGAGTTCAAAAGAAACTTCACCGTATCAACCTTGTCGCTTTTCAAGGCCAAAATCATGGCAACCCGGCCGGATACAACAACCGTTACAGCAATCCAGATCAGAATAAAAATGACAAAGGAGCTCAATAAAAGTGTCTTGCCTGAATAAGCACCTGTTTTTTTCGGGTCCAAATGAGCCTTCTGATACGAACGAAAGAAAAGCAGGCCTGCGACAGGCAAAACCGTCAGGAACAGGAACAAAAGCCAGCCGATATATGGGGTTTCCGGAGGGCTTGCATGCAGGGCGGAAAGATTAATTGCCACAATGATATAAATAATGGCTGTAATGACAAACAAAACAACAGCCATCATAAAAATGGACTGATAAGTAATAACAAGACTCGCTTTCAATGTTCTTAATAGAGTTCTGCTTGTCAGGAATCCGAGATAGAGCACGACACATATGATGAGCAGAGAAATTAATATTACCACAATTCCTCCTGTATTCGGGAATCCGGGAGGGGGAATCCCGCACTCCCAAATGTTCGGTCTTCAGTCCATTAACTTAGAACATTGAACATTGAACTTTTCTACAATCCCCTCATATACTCCGGCCTGAGCAGGCGCGGGTCCTTACTGGAGAGGATGGTATTCAATTGTTTGAGCACTTTGGCCTTGTCCTTGGGCATGGAGCCGCGAATCGAGAAATAATTGGAAGCGTGCATCGAGCTGAAAAAGCAATTCGTAAAGGTTGATTGCTCCACCATCCCTTTTAATTCCTGCAACGAATCAAACGGCGTAATCAGCTCAAATTCGCCGCGCTCCAATTCCTTGTAAATCGGCGTTTCCGGTATCAGCGTCAGCGTCAGCGCGCCGGCGTAGTCCGGATCCATCTCCGTTAAAATTCTGGCCGTCTCCGACACATGCCTTGCGCTGCCTTTGATGCCGCCCAGCCCCAGGATAACCGTCACCGAAAGGAGAATGCCGGCCTCCTTTACCTTCTTACCCGCCTCCACCATTTCATCGTGCGTGGCGTTTTTCTTAATCCGCTTAAGAACCTCGTTATCCCCGCTTTCCACGCCCATATACAGAATGCCGAGCTTCTGCTCTTTAAGCGTCTTTAATTCATCCACCGAGCGCCGGAGAATATCCTGCGGCGTGGCGTAGCTGGCAATGCGCTCAAGGTTTGGAAACTTTTTGTTCAGATACTGCAACGCTTCGAGCAGCTTGGGGTAGGGATAAACCAGGGCGTCGCCATCCTGAAGAAAAACCCGCCTGCCGTCCCAGTCCTGCAATATGGCGTAAACAATATTGGGCTGTCCCTGCACCCATATCCCGCGAGTCATAAAGAGGGACATCGCGTCGATTTCCTGCTTGACCTCCTCCAGATCGCGGAGGCTAAGCGTGGTAAAGCAATACCCGCAAAACGTGCAGGAATTATTGGAACACCCCGACGTCAGGGGGAGATAATAACTGGCATGTTCACTGGGTGGTCTGAGTATTTCCGGTCTGATAAATGGCATGATGTTACCTTTCAACGAAGTTATTTCAACTACAATATAAAGCCAAGCCCTGCTTTGTCAAGACTGAACAAGAAAAACGAATGGTCTAAAATGAAATGATACCGAAGCAGGGGATGTAAGCATGTTCGATAAAGTCACCGAATGGAGAAGATTAAAAAACTAGTATGCTGTTCCCGGATTTTCTGTCTGAGATCAAGAAATCCCCCTCAGATTTTTTCGATACGGCACATCAGCGCTTTGATCGGCACTGATCCCGTCACTGGACACCTGGGTTCGTCGTTGGTCACGATATTGATGTTGAGTCGTTTCCAGCCGTCCTCCACTCCGTACCAGTAGCCGTGAGGTGCGTGAACCACACCGGGGCGGATGTCATCGAAAAAGCGAACCTTGATTTCAACACGTCCCCGTAGAGTTGCCAGATAGATCCACTCTCCGTTTTGTACATTCAAATCCGCCGCTGTCTGCGGATTGATCTGCAATTCGGGATCGGGCGAATGCTTTCTGAGAGAGGGAATATTCCGGTGGGATGAATGATAATAGACAACATTTCTTCCGCCGGTGGTCAGAATAAGTGGATACTCGCTTGCGATATCGGGTGAATTCACGGGGCTTTCCGACGGCTCCCTGAATTCCGGCAGCGGAGAAATTTGCATTTGCGTAAGATATTCGGCATATAATTCCACCTTGCCTGAGGGGGTTCTGAATCGGCCTCTGGCCTCGTAGCTTTTATATTTGATGGGGGTCGAGTAGCTTCCGGTTTTTCTAAATTCATCAAAGGTCATGCCGACAGGCTCCAGACGATAATCAAGCATCTCTTCAATGGACTTCCAGTATCCGTCCAGTCCCATCGTTCGGGCAAGATTAATCAGAATTTGTTTTTCATCCAGGCAATCGGGCTGCGGTTTTACGGCCGTCTGCTGACAGAACACATGATTTTTCATAAGAAGGTCTTCGATGTCATCCCGTTCCGTCCAGTGGGCGGGCGGTAAAATGACATCGGCCAGCGCCGTTGTCGGGGTGTGAAAATAATCCACCGCGAACAGAAAATCCAGAGAACTCAACGCACGATGAACGCGTTGAGAATTCGGATAAGCGCACACGCTGTTGTTTGCAAACAATCCGACTGCCCGCACCGGATAGGGATTGCTCTCTTCGATAGCCGGCCAAACACATTGAGGGGGGACAGGGATGTAAATGAAGGATGTCAGCGGGTATTCTTTCAGCCCCAATCTTTTTACGGACTGTTCTTTGGGCACGTTCATGTACGCGCTGTAATCGGAACCGTAACAACTCCGCTTATGGGTGGGTGGCGTGCAATTCAGATTGCCACCTTCCACTTCAAGATTACCCGTGATTGCGCTGAGGATTGTCAAAGCACGCGCCAGGTCAAAGGCGTCGTTGGCCTGGCAGACACCGCCCATGCCCGGGCCGATGGATGCCGGTTTTGTCTTTCCGAAGGTCAGTGCGGCGGAATCGATCTCTTCCGGTGAAAGACCGGTTATTTCAGCGCAATGTGCCGAGGTGAACTTAGCGACGTGTTCTTTCAGCCGGTCGAATCCCGTGGTCCATTTTTCCACGAATTCTTTATCGAATAATTCATTTGTTATGATCAGATTAATAAACGTAAGAGCCAGAGCCACATCAGTTCCCGGCCTGATTTGCAGCCAGTGGTCGGCTTTTTTGGCCAGATTAGTGCCGCGCGGATCGATAACGATCAGTTTTGCGCCGGCTTTGAGCCCTTGACGAATATCATACATATAAAGACCGGGCCAGGATGCTTCGGGATTGTGTGCCCACAAGAGGATGCATTTGCTGGCGGCATAATCCGGATCCACCAGCCCGAACGCGACTGTCGCGGCGCTACCCATGACAATCGGACCTCCGCTCATGTTGGAGGGCGCCATAAAATTAGGCGATCCGAACAAGGCCAGGAATCGATTGAGATACGGAGCAAGGCCGCGGGTGGTTCCTGTGCCGAACACCACCGATTCCGCGCCCCACTTTTCTCTGCTCGCCAGAAGTTGCTCCGCTATGATACCAAGAGCCTTGTCCCACGAGGCGTCTTCGAACCTGCCGCTTTTCTTGTTCGTTTTTATCAGCGGTTTTCTTATCCGGTCAGGGTGATAAATGATCTCCATGCATGCCCTGCCCTTGGGGCAGATATAACCGTGGCTGAAAGGATGTTCCTTATCGCCTTTGATTCCAGTCACTCTTCCATCCTCAACGTCAAGAATGACGCCGCAGCGCGAATGACAATCAAAGCAAATCGTCTTAACGGTTTTTGTGCTCATCGATATTCTCCTGTTGCTCAAGTTAGTTTTTCAGCATGGACAAGACCTTATCGATCATGTCGTTTCTGAAACTTTCGGCCTGATCGCCGGCGACATAAAAATGCTTGAAATGCCTGTAACCTTCATAAATGGTGATAATCATCTCCGCCGCCCGCAGAGGATCTTTGACCGATAAAATTCCCGTTTCGTTCAATTTCTTTATTTCGTTGGCAATGTGCTTTTTGGTCAGTTCGTATAAATTACGGAGTTTAAGGTCGACCAACTCATCGCGGCCGCTCAGGGAAAGGACGGCAAAGTCCACACCGGCATCGGTCATATGATACCAGGCGTCGCTGAAAAATATGCTGACCAGATTGCGAAGCCGTTTGTCCGAATCATCGGCTTGCGTATTCAGCATATCGTATAATCTGCCGGCTCCTTCAATAAGGTAATCCACCATGGCAGCAATAAGATTATCCTTGGTTTGAAAATAATGAATAATCAAGCTGGGGTGAATTTTCATTCTCTTGGCGACCTTTCCGATAGATGCACCTTCCAGACCGTCTTCAAGGATCGTCTTGTAAAAATTAAATACGATTTCAGGTTTCATGGTCTCGGCGTTTTGTCTCTTTTTGACGGTTTTCCCCATAATTTTTTCACCCCTTGATGGTCAATGTGATTCATGCATTTCTACTATACGTTATGGTTACTGGAACCTGATAATAATTTTAAGATCACCTGATGTACCGGATGAAAGTTCCTCAAACGCCGATTGCGTCTCCGGCAAACGGATGGTTCTGCCGATAAAATGTTCGGCTTTCAATAAACCGCATGACATAGCGTCCATAACGCCGATAAATTCATCGGGCAGATATCCGAGTACCGGTCTGATAACGATCTCTTTCATAGTGCCGGTTATTGTTTGCAGAGATTGAGGCGACATGCTGATGCCCACAAGGACCAGCGTGCCTTTTGGCAGAATCGATCTGAGCGCCATGTTAATGCCGGCTTCGGAGGCGGACGTATCAATAGCCACGTGAACGCCGCCGTTGGCAGACCGTTTTAGTTTTGAAACGATTTTTGGATCGGCCGGATTAAAAACCTCGTCTACATCGCCGAGTTTCAACGCATTTTCCGCTCTTTTATCGTTCAATTCCGTCATAGCGATATATGACGCACCTTTTATGCGCGCCCATGCGGCACACATAACCCCTATAGGTCCGGCACCGACTATCAGAACCCTGTCATTGGGCTTTACATTTCCACTATTGACCGCGTGAAGGCAAATAGCAGATGGCTCGATCAGAGCGGCTTCAGGATCGCTTATATTATCAGGGAGCTTGACAACAAAATCTGATCGCAGGGAAACATATTCCGCATAAGCGCCGGGACCGGTTATTCCCATGATCTCCCAGTTTGCATTGTTCAGGCACAGTTGAACAAATCCTTGCTCGCAGGCATAACATTTCCCACACGGATTCAGTGGAATACCGGTAACCCGATCACCCAGTTTGAATTGCTTTCCTGCTCCGGGATCTTCTGCTACACCGCAGAATTCATGTCCCATGATCAGGCCGTTAACGGCGTCCGCTCCCAGTCCCTCGCTCCAGAAATGCAGGTCTGATCCGCATATACCGCTCGAGCGAACTTTTATTATCGCATCCAAACCATTAGGCTTAGGCCTATCTATATCGGCAATTTCAAGGCACTTTCTTTTCGTAAGTCGTAAACATTTCATATAGATATCATCAAATCACAGTTAATTAACTGAATGTTCAATTAGTAAATATTAAATTGATTATTTTGTCAAGGAAATTACATGACATTAAAAAAACAAATTAGTAAAGAAATTAGGAAATTAGCGTCAGGTCTTGACGGCCTGTTGCCCAAATAAGTTTTGCAAAGATTATAAAGAGCGGCTATAAAAATAGCAACAAATTCTTGGAGAGAAACAGCCATGATGGGTTACCAACCTGATACACAGCCGAAACTCTTTTATCA
>Ga0208458_1000446_pt1 | contig 44476 bp, 46 predicted proteins | sample AD_UKC085_MetaG_FD_184432 | JGI IMG/M metagenome (GOLD analysis project Ga0208458, IMG submission 184432) | Active sludge microbial communities of municipal wastewater-treating anaerobic digesters from USA - AD_UKC085_MetaG (SPAdes) (version 2) | ecosystem: Engineered > Bioreactor > Anaerobic >... | reverse complement strand
TCGTTTTTAATACTGAATTATATTAGTAATAACCATATTGTATATTATAAATGCTGCAATGTCATGATTTTTTTAAAATATTTGAATGCAAGGGACATAAACTGCCATTTTTTTGTTTACTATTAAACTTTTGATGTTATAATGGTGTAATAAGATGCGGGAACATGTCCCGTAGTAAAATGTAAGCATATGTAAAAAGATAACAATTATAATATCGGAGAGAAAAATGGCAAATATATTCAGTATGACCGGTTACGGCAAAGGTGAAAGCAATGATGGAAAAAGAAGCATTACTGCAGAAATAAAAACTATCAACAACAGATATTGCGATATAAACATAAAAACTCCCAGACATTTGCGGTTTTTTGAGGATAACATTAGAAAAATCTTGAAAAACAGCCTGCAAAGGGGTAGAATAGATGTATACATCAACATAGACTACATAACAGAATCAGATACGGTAATCCTTCCGAATTTGGCTTTAGCAAGGCAGTACAAGGACGCAATTGATAAAATTAAACAGGAATTAGGAATGAACTCCAGTCCTTCTCTTGATACAATAATAAAATTTCAGGATGTTCTCATTGCAAAGGAAGATGATCCTGATGATGATGAACTTCGAGTGTGTCTGGAAGGTGCAATGAATGAAGCTGTAAAAAATCTTCTGGCAATGCGAGCTAAGGAAGGTATGGAACTTAAGTCTGACATCAGCTTAAGCGCAGGTAGAATTCTTGAATTAATGGAAGTAATATCTGAAAACTCCAAAACTATTGTAGAGGAATACAAGGAAAAGTTTGAGAATAGAATCAAGGAGCTCTTAGGAAGCCACGAGTTTGATGAAAACAGGCTTTACAATGAAATTGTAATTTATGCTGATAAAAGTGATATTAACGAAGAAATCGTAAGATTTAACTCTCATATGGTACAATTGTCAGATGCCTTGGACCTGGGGGGCACAATAGGCAGGAAGCTTGACTTTATCATACAGGAAGCAAACAGGGAAATAAATACCATAGGCTCAAAGGTAGGCAATCTGGATATTATACAGGTCGTAATCGAGATTAAGAATCTTTTGGAAAAAATAAGGGAACAAATACAAAATATCGAATAGGAGTCAAATATGTCAAATACTATTAACATAGGGTTTGGTAATATAGCACTTGTTAACAGAATAGTGGCGGTTGTAAGTCCTGAATCTGCACCCATAAAACGCTTCATTCAGGAAAGCCGGGAAAAGGGGAAGCTTATAGATGCAACTTACGGCAGAAAAACCAGAGCTGTGATTATAACTGACTGTGATTATATAATTCTATCGGCAATACAGCCGGATACAATGGCACAGAGGTTCGAGGACCACAATAATAAGTAGAGGTGCACAATGGACGAAGGATTATTAGTGGTAATATCAGGCCCTTCAGGAGCAGGCAAGGGAACTATATGTAAAAGACTTCTGATGGAAATGAGTTACCTGAAAGTTTCCGTATCTGCAACAACCAGGAAGCCCAGAGAAGGTGAAGCAGAAGGCATAAGCTATTATTTTATTGATGAAGAGGAATTCATCAAAAGAATAAACAATGATGAATTTCTTGAATATGCAAAAGTATACGGCAATTATTACGGAACACCAAAAGAAGAAGTGTTTAAACAGCTTAAAGCAGGGAATGATATAATTCTGGAAATTGATATCCAGGGAGCTCTGCAGGTAAAAAAGAACTATCCAATGGGAGTGTTCATATTTATTCTTCCTCCATCGCTGGCTGAGTTAAAAACAAGGATTGAAGGAAGAGGCACTGATTCGAAGGAAGTTATATTACGTAGAATGGAATCAGCCTATGATGAACTAAACTACGCTTTCCAATATGACTATGCAGTCCTTAATGATCAGGTAGAAGTTGCAGCTGAAAAAATTAAACATATAATAGAGGCTGAAAAAAACAGAGTAATAAGGAAAAAAGAAATAATCAGTAAAATCAGGGAGATATGAGAATGAAAAAAATATCAATAGACGAATTAAATGAAATGGTTGACAGCCAATATTCTTTAGTGACAATAATATCTAAAAGAGCCAGGCAAATAATTGATGGTTCTGAACCTTTAGTCAAAACAAGCACAAAGAAACCAATGGCAATTGCAATTGAAGAATTCTATAATGAAAAATTTGAGCCAATTTATGATTATGATAAATTCATAAAATCACCAGGGGAAAATAAAGAAACACAGAATGAGACGGCTGAGACAGCAGTTAAAGAAACAGCAGTTATGGAAGAAACAACGGCACAAGAAAAGTCAGATAATCAGTCAAATGACTGATTATTTAATTTTAATTGAGCGGGGAAGATATGTATAATAGATTTGCACAGGTAATTTTAGACAATATTTCCAAAAGCACAGATCAGCTTTACACGTACGGAGTGCCGGATGCACTATTAAACTCAGCTGAGGAAGGAAAAAGGGCCAGAGTAAATTTTGGCAGAGGGAAAAGTATTATCAATGCATTAATAGTTTCCCTTGATTCAGCCTGCGATTATCCTGTGGAAAAAATCAAGCCTCTTATTGAAATAATAGATGAGAAACCTATAGTAACAAAAGAAATGATTAAAATTATCTTTTGGATAAGGGAAAGGTATATATGCAAATACTCCGATGCAATGAGATTGATGATACCTTCCGATACTCAAAGCGTTTACGAAAAGCATGCAAGTCTGAAGGAATATAGGGAAACCGAAAAGTACAAGATTAATTACACTCCTAACCAGATAAAGGTAATAGAGTATCTAAAACAGCATCAATCAGTCAGCATTGCAGAGCTAAGAGAGAAATTAAATGTTTCATATGCAGTTATAAATAATTTGATAAAAAAGGATGTATTAGAGGAAAAACCGGTTTTAGATTATTCAAAGCAGGAAGAGTTTGAGCCTAAAGAGCCCTTATGCTTAAATGAAGAGCAAAAGAGAGCCTGTGAAACAATTCTTCGTTCAGACAAAAAAGCATTTCTCCTCCACGGAGTAACAGGCAGCGGCAAGACAGAAGTGTATATGAATATAATCGAAGGATATATTAAAGAAGGCAGACAGTCAATTATGCTTGTTCCCGAGATTTCCCTTACAGCCCAGACAATTGACAGATTTAGGGAAAGATTCGGAAACAAGATTGCAGTATTTCATTCTAAATTAAGCAAAAAAGACAGGTACATTGAGTGGCTCCGGGTATATAACAAAGAGGCGGATATTGTAATAGGAGCCAGGTCTGCCATATTTGCCCCAATCAGTGATTTGGGTGCAATAGTAATAGACGAAGAGCATGAGGACAGCTATATTTCAGCAACATCTCCAAAGTATGACACCATGGAGGTTGCAGTAAAGATGGCATATATGGCGGGAGGCAAGGTTATATTGGGGTCTGCGACTCCGTCCTTAAACACCTACTATATGGCTATGAAAGGGCAGATTGAATTAATCGAACTTAAAAACAGGGTTAAAGACGCCTCTATGCCTGAAATGAAGATTATAAACATGTCAGATGAGCTTGACAAGGGAAACAATACCATTATAAGCCAGGAATTATACCAAAGCATTAGGAATTCCCTTAAGCAGAATGAGCAGGTAATATTGTTTCTCAATAAAAGAGGCTATTCCGGTTTCGTGTCCTGCAAAAAATGCGGTTATGTTGTAAGGTGCCAGCGGTGCGACGTTTCCATGACCTACCATATAAAGGGAAATATCATGAAATGTCACTACTGCGGAAGAACAAGAAAAATGATTTATGAATGTCCAAAATGCAAAAGTGATAAAATAGAGCAGTTCAGTGCCGGAACCCAGCATGTTGAAAAATTGATAAATCAATTATTTCCCCATACATCAATTGAAAGAATGGACCTTGACTCAATGACTGACTCAGAAGCTTATGAAAACATCTATAATGATTTTAAAAGCGGGAAAATTGACATACTCATAGGAACCCAGATGCTTGCAAAGGGATTTGACTTTCCCAATGTAACTACAGTAGGAGTACTTTCTGCAGACGCAATACTGAATTTACCCTTTTACACTGCAAGCGAAAAAACATTTCAGCTGATAACCCAGGTCAGCGGAAGGGCCGGCAGGGGAGACAAGAAAGGCAATGTGTACATTCAAACTTATGAGCCTGAAAATTTCATCATTAATGCAGCAAGAAACAATGACTATGATTTATTTTTGCAGCAGGAATTAAAACTAAGAAAAGAATTTGCATTTCCGCCCTTTATTAATATAATAAATATATGCTTAATATCAAAGAATGAAGAGCTGGTTGCAAAAACAGCAGGTGAAAAATATTCCCTGGTAAAAGAAGAAGTACAAGAAATGATAAAGGAAAGAAGCTTATTATTGTACAGGCCTGTACCCCACAATATCTACAAGGTAAATGATGAGTACAGAATTAATTTATTTATCAAGGTGTCAAATCACAGCTTGCCGGAACTGAAAAAAATACTAAGGACTGTATATATGGATAAGGATATAGAAAATATAAAGGTAAGCATAAATATTAATACGGATACAATTTAGGAGGATATAAATGGCATTAAGAAATTTAAGATACGAAGGCGATGAATTATTAAGAAAGAAAAGCAGGGAAGTTCCTCTTGTTGATGATAGAATCAGGATGCTTATGGATGACATGGTGGAAACCATGTATAAATTTGAAGGTGTTGGACTTGCCGCTCCCCAGGTAGGGATACTTAAGCGTGTGATTGTAATAGACGTGGAAGACGGCAAGGTTTATAAAATGGCCAACCCTAAAATTATCAAGGATTCAGGAGAGCAGACAGCCCAGGAGGCATGCCTGAGTGTTCCTGAGAAAAAGGGCACAGTGTCAAGACCAATGAAGGTAACTGTAGAATATACAAATGAAAATAATGAAACAAAAAAAATAGAAGCGGAAGGTTTGCTGGCACGGGCTTTATGCCATGAAATTGATCATTTAGACGGAGTGTTGTTTGTAGACAGGATAATTGAAGACACAAGCGAAGAGTAAGGTGATAATATGAATATAATATTTATGGGCACTCCTGGCTTTGCAGTTCCAAGCCTGGAAAAACTTTATGAGAGCGGTCACAATGTGGTTTTGGTTGTTACCCAGCCTGATAAACCATTTGGCAGGGGTAAAAAGCTGAAAAAGTCAGAAGTGAAAGAAACAGCTGAAAAGCTGGGACTTGAAATTTTCCAGCCTGATAAAATAAAGAAGCAGGAAAACATTGATGTATTAAAATCATACAATCCTGATGCAATAGTCGTGGTTGCTTATGGACAAATACTGAGCAGGGAAATTTTGACATTGCCTAAATACGGATGCATCAACGTCCATGCATCCCTGCTGCCTAAATTAAGGGGAGCAGCCCCCTTGAACTGGGCAATAATAAACGGGGAATACAAAACAGGCGTAACAACAATGCAGATGGATACCGGATTAGATACAGGCGACATGCTTTTAAAAGCAGAAGTGGAAATTGATGAAGAAATGAATGTTGGAGACCTTCATTATATTTTGATGCATAAAGGTGCGGACCTCTTGATAGAAACCTTGGTTAAATTGGAGAAAAATGAAATTGTACCACAAAAACAAGATGATTCACTTTCAACCTATGCTCCTATGCTTGATAACGAGAACCGTAAAATAAACTGGAGTTTACCTGCAAAGAATATCCATAATCTAATAAGGGGACTGTCTCCATGGCCTGCAGCATATTTTACGATGGATGAAAAAACTATTAAAGTATATAAATCATCATACATAAATGACAGTACAGACTATGTGCCGGGCTATATAATAAAAGCAGGTAAGGAAGGGATTTTTGTTAAAGCAAAAGACGGAATAGTAATACTTAAAGAAATCCAAATGCCCGGCAAGAATAAAATGACGGTAGAAGCCTATCTGAGAGGAAATAAATTCCCCGAAAATACCATCCTGTAATAACAAGGAGACAGGGGTACTGTCATGAGGTCGGGACGGAATAATATCTATTAAGGAAGTATAAAATGAATGTCAAAAAAACTATTCTATTAATGAAAAAGGTACCTGTCTGGCTTATTGTGACAATTGTGCTTATTGTAATAGTCATAGCTCTTGTTATTGGGAATAAATAAGAAAATTATTTAAATGCTGAATACAGGAATTTGAAGAAATTCAAATAGAAATTATAGAAGCAAACACATCCTGCAAAAAATGGGTTTTGAACATCGGAAGGGGACTATGGAGAATTTAGATATTAAAGATAACTGGAACAGAATGGCTGATGAATATGAATTATTCACGGACCACGAAGAGTCCTATAGTAATTTAATAGAATGGAAGGCGATAAAAACAATCTTACCTGAATTAAAGAATAAAAGCATAGTTGACCTTGGGTGCGGCACAGGAAGGTTTAGTTTTTTATTTGAGAGCATGAACCCTAGAAGTATTACAGGGATAGATTTATCTGAAAAGATGATTGAAATTGGTTTGAATAATGCCAAAAGAAAAAAATCTATCGTAAAGTTTGTACATGGCAATATAGAAGATTTATCAGATATGAAACTTGAAAATATAGATTTTGTTTTTTCATCGACAACTCTGCATTATATAAAGAATTTGAACAATATAATGCAGCAAATCAACAGGATTTTAACATCCGGCGGTGAATGTATATTGTCCGTAATACATCCGGTATATTCAGCATGTTACCCAATTTTACATGAAAACAGAGAATTGCCGGATGATGATGAATGGACAATTAGATATTTGGATAGCAGGGATAGGGGATATGTTCAGCCATGGATTGAATACAATCCTAATGTTAACAACTTCCTGTCATTTAGTTATCACCATACAATGGGAGATTATATAAATTCTATTATCAGGGCGGGTTTTCAAATTAAAGAATTATTAGAACCTTTACCACCCAAAAGTTGGCTGGGGAACAATCCCGAAAGATACTACGGATTCATCAACACCCCGACTTATGCTATTTTTAAGATAGAAAAAGTCATATAGTCGTGTAATGCGGCTTTATGTGTAACAAAGAGCAAATGTTTATTCAATAAGTAAATATGATTAATATGAGAGATATAGTTATAATTTATCGAACGTGAAGGAGCATGTGAGGGATATTAAAAATAAATAGACAAATACTTTTACTTTAATGACTATAAAGAATGGAGTACATGGCTGAGGAATACTATTTATTTGGATGTAATAAAATAATAATTAGAAATGTAATAAGAAATTAACAATTATTGTGAAGCTGCATAGAATGAATTATTAAATTATAGAGGGGAGATTGTATGATTTATACTGTAAAAAGTGGAGATTCTCTCTACAAAATCGCAAAAAATCACAATATAACCATTGAGGATATTTTAAAATCAAACTACATCGCAAATCCGGACTTAATTTACCCGGGACAAGAAATAATAATTTCTAAAGAGAAAACAAAAACAGCCGGTGTGGAAATCAAACCCAAGGATGAAGACGATGGACCTATAACCATCATAACAAACTAAATACTTATAAAAAAACAGAAGCACTGACTTCTGTTTTTTTATCTGATTCCAAATTTCCTTGTAAGAAGCTAGATTTATACGGAATTTATAATTTAACCCGTTGCAATAGAAAAATGGCTGCATATCGCATCCATTTTACTTCATCTTATTAATTTTTTCCATATCTGTTACTGCAAGATAGCATCAGTTGTTTCATAATAATGAATTTGATATATTATCAAAAATTACCATGAAACAAATTTATAAAATTAACGTCTAATATGTAAGAAGTAAAAATTATTCCATTGGCCATGGTTAGCTTCAAAAAGATTTAAAGAAAGAGGTTATTATGATGAAAAGAAAAGTAATAAAAATACTAGCATTGAGCTTGGCTTTATCGGTGACATCAATAGGGTTTGTTTTTGCAGAGACGGCTGAAAATTTAGATGAGCCTGTATCAATACAAATAACTGCAGTTGATGATGCTGTGTATGAAGCACAAGCTGAAATTGACAAATTGTTATTTGAGCAAAACTATGCCGGTGATTTGAGTGAAAAGGGTATATTTGTCACTCATACAAGCACAGTTGATGGTTATGTTGAGGTAGGAATTACACCATATACACCGGAAAATGCTGATGCGGTTATTAAAACATTAGGAAAAGACAATGTAAGGGTAGTTGAAGGTATTCAAGCTGTAACATTAGAATACAATCCTGACAGCCCGGACTCAATAGATCCGGCTGAGTTGGCAGATGATTCACAAATAATTACTATAACAGGTGAAGCTGAGGATATAAGTGCACCGGTAATTGTAGATGTTGTTGAAGATGCAAAGATAATAAGCGCACCGGTTGAAGAAGTTGAAAATAACAGCATATCAACATTCACTATTCTTGGTCTAAGTGCATTAGTGCTTGCAGGCGGCATAATGTTATTAAAGAAAAAAAGAGCATAATTAAATAAAGGTTATATTTGGCGGCAGGTTTAATACCTGCCGTTTAATTCTATGTGATTGAACAGTAAACCGTATTAAGAACAAGTTCAGAATTATTTAGTTGTATTCATTGGATTGAGAAGATTTGTTTTTGTTGATAATAAATATAGAATAATTTATAATAAAATTATAGTTTATTAAAGTTGTATGAAATGTTATAAGAGCTGAGCTTGTTAAGATAGAATGATAAATGAAAATTAAAATGTAAAGGAGTTGATTTAGACAATGAGTTTAAAAGAAGAAATAATCGAATTAGTTAAAAACTCGGTACATGAATCAGAAAGCAAAGGCTTGTTCCGCAAACCCATTGTTGGTTTTTCATCTGCCGATAATCCTTTGTATGACCAGCTAAAGGACATAGTAGGACCGGAACATTTGCACCCCAATGATATTCTTCCCAATGCCAAAAGTGTTGTGTCATTTTTTATTCCATTTTCTGAAACCGTTGTCAAATCAAATATTAAAGGCTCCGGTGTTTCATATGAATGGGCTAAAAGCTATGTGGAAGCTAACAGTCTAATCAATCAAATTTCTGAAAAGTTAGCTGATTATTTAAAAAACAAAAATATTGATGCAGCAACTATAAAAGTAACACATAATTTTGATGAAAATACTTTGAAATCAGCATGGTCTCACAGAAGTGCGGCGCATATAGCAAATATGGGCAGGTTCGGACTAAACAGAATGATTATAACAAAAGAAGGCTGTGCCGGAAGATTCGGAACAGTGATTATAGCCGCAGAGCTTCCGATAGAAAAAGAAGAAAATATTGAATACTGCTTGTATTATAAAAATGGCAGTTGTTTAAAATGTGTAGAATCATGCCCGCAAAATGCCCTAAGTGCAGATGGATTTGACAGATTTAAATGCTACGACCTTCTTCTTAAAAATGCAGATGAGTTTTCTCATATAGGGGTCTGCGATGTATGCGGGAAATGTGTTGTTTCATGTCCCTTTGCTATGAATATCGGGAGGTAAAAGTATGGCTGGTCCTGTAAAAGAAAATATTACTTTTGACTTACTTGACAAAATTGATATCAGGGTAGGAACAATAAGAACAGTTGAGGATGTTGCAAAATCAGATAAATTGGTTAAATTAACAGTTGATTTTGGCGAATTTACAAGAAACATTCTGGTTGGAATGAAAAAGGAAAGAGATAATCCTAAGGATATTGAAGGGCAGCAGACATTGTTTGTAGTTAATTTAGCCCCAAAGAAAATGGCAGGTGAAATTTCAGAAGGAATGCTTTTTGACATTGGATATGCTGACGGAATTATTCCTGTTTTAGCACATCCCGAGAAGCCGGTTCCTAATGGTACAAGGGTTGGATAAAATCAAGTGGGATTGCAATCTGGAGGAAGCAACATATGTTTTCGGATGTAGAAATTAAAATGAAGAAAAGAAATAAAATATTATTTTCTCGTGACAGTGAATGTTTACAGGATTTAATAAGTTTAATTCAAAAGCAAAATCACCGTACTCTTGTAATGTGGGCATTGGATTGTTCAAAATTGACTTTGGAGCAATTCGAAGCGAAATATCCTGATGAGCACAGACCAAGAATTTGTTTGGAGCTTTGTAAGGATTGGGCAAAAGGGAAAATAAAAATGCCGGCTGCAAAGCGGGCTATTTTAGATTCTCATGCTGTGGCAAAGGAAATCAATGACAGCCAATATGGTGCTTTGTGTCATGCAATTGGTCATGCCGGAGCAACTGTCCATGTGGAAACCCATGCAATTGGTTTGCCTATGTATGAGTTAACAGCATTAGTTTTAAAATTCGGCAGGGATAACTTTGAAAAACCGGTAATAGATAAGATTAATTACTATTATAACCGTCTGTTGTATTGGCAGGATAATGCCGGTAAACTCAAACTTGAGTGGGCGGATTTTTTATTGGATGATACAAGACCTAACAAAGAAAAATTATTAATAGAGAAGCGAAAGTCAAAACAACAAAACTCATAATTAATGCAATTTAAGGACTTATGGAATTTCTGAGATATTAAACGGAATTATTTATCATACCATAACGGGGAATAAATAAAAATGGTCTTTAATCGCGGAGGTGAATTATATCTATGAATAATTTCAAAAAAATGCCCTTGATAATCATCATTGCGATAGCGGCAGCTATAGTCCTGAGTGGGTGCTTTGGAGTGAAAATAATCAGCGATGAGCCGGATAATTCCACCACTGACGAAAATGAACCTAAAACGGAAGCATCTTCTTTTACATTTCCATGGGGCGGCAACATGGACGGGAAGGAAATGACACTTGAAGATGTGCGTCTCCTTGCTGCTAAAGGTGATGATTTGCTGTTTGAGGATTTATGGCAATATAAAGGCGGAAATGTCAGTTCGAATTTTGAGCGATACATCATGGTTTATAAAATAGAGGGTGGATATCGTTTGGTCGTACATTCAAATCCAACCGGCAGGCCGGATGCGGTAAACCTTGAAAGTATTTGGGAAAGCGGAGGCAGCGGTATTGATATAAGATATAATGTTGTGGATGAGTTTTTATCCGCCAATCCTTCACAGGATGCCATAACTGAGGAAGAAGCACAGGATATGGGGCAGTCAAAGCTTAAAGTGGAGCTGGAACCTGTTAGCTGGAATATTCTTGGGGATTGGCCGATAAATACAGAAGACAAGGATGCTGTTTTTGCAGAAGCACTCCTTGATTCAATTTATACTATAGACGAACCCTCTTGGACCTTCCGGGTAAAAAGTACAGCCGAGTGGGGAGGCTCGTATTATTCTGTTGGGAAAAAGACAGGAACCATCTTCATATGCAGCTTTGATGATAGCGGAAAACCTATATGGAGTGTAATGGATTCAGAGTCAAATCCTTGAAGATAATAATTCTGTTAAATAATTTTAGAATAATATGTGTAGAAGGAAAAAATTCACCTTTTTTATAATGATAAAACCCTAAGAAATGGAGAAGCAATACTATGAACTGGGAACCTTGGACCGGATGCTATTACGTAAGTGAAGGCTGTAAATACTGTTACTTTTATGGACCGTATTCTAAGAGATGTGGTCAAAATACAGTGGTGAAAACTACTGATTTTGATAAACCTATATTAAAAACAGCTAAAAATAAATATAAAATCCAAAGCGGAAAAACTGTGGCCACCTGCTTTGCATCTGATTTTTTTATACCTGAAGCAGATGAATGGCGAAATGATGCCTGGACAATGATTAAGGAACGCCCAGACCTTGATTTTATGATTTTAACCAAGCGGATTGAGCGTTTTTACGTATCGCTTCCTGGTGACTGGGGTGACGGGTATGATAATGTATATATTGGATGCTCAGTGGAAAACCAGGCTATGGCCGACCTTCGCCTGCCCTTGTTTTTATCTCTGCCTGTCAAAAGGCGGTTCGTGGCTTGCTCACCCCTATTAGGTCCTGTAAATCTGTCTTCTTATCTTAAGGGTATTCATCATGTTACAGTCAATGGAGAAAGCGGTCGGGAAGCACGGCTTTGTGATTATGACTGGGTGTTGGATATTCGTAAGCAATGTGAGGAATTTGGCATTACATTCTGGTTTAAAGGTACAGGATCACTTTTCAAACATGATGGAATAATCAAGAAAATAAATCCGTACAAACAAGGAAGTATAGCTAAAGAATTTAATATTAACATTTAAGGAGCTAAAGAAAAATCAATTAATAAGTTTGACTTATGAAAAATACTTTATTAAAATATAGAAAAACGCTAAGAGAGGTGTAATTATGAAATTTACATTTAATCATTTTAATTTTAACGTTCTTGATTTAGGCAAGAGCATGAAGTTTTACGAAGAAGCTTTAGGTTTAAAGGAAGTAAAGAGAAAAGAAGCGGAAGACGGCAGTTTCATACTGGTATATTTAGGTGACGGAGAAACAGACTTTTCATTGGAACTTACTTGGATGAACGGAAGAACACAGCCTTACGATTTGGGCGACCAAGAATTTCATCTTGCAATGGCTGCGGACGATTATGACGAAGCTTTCAAAAAACATAAAGAAATGGGCTGTATAGAATACATAAACGAAATAATGGGTATATACTTTATCGTTGACCCGGATGGTTATTGGATAGAAGTGGTAAGAAGGAAATAGGCAGATTGACAAGATGACGGCACCACCGTCCCTTGTCATATTGAGGGAAGTATGAACAGTTACAGGGCGCAGGCAATTGAAACATTGAAGAAAATATTTACGGACAGGTCCTATTCAAACCTTGTGATTAACAATGACATTAAGCATGTTGACCACAGGTTTCATTCCTTATACCGTAAATCAGTTCTGGGGGTTATAGAGAACTTAATATTTATAGACTGGATTATAGATGAAGTGTCAAAAACCAGGACAAAGAAAATGGAAACTGATGTTTTGCTTGTGTTGAGGTTAGCTGTATATCAGATATTCTTTTTGGATATGTCCCATGAAAATATAGTAGTAAATGAAAGTGTCCAGTATATAAAGGACAAGGGCAATATTAGTGCTTCAAAATTCGTTAATGCTGTTTTAAGAAACATATTGCGAAGCAAGGATTCTCTTATGGAAAAGATGAGTAAGTTACCTGAAGATGGATATTTAAGTGTTAAATATTCATATCCAAAAGAACTGGTCAAGATATGGAAACACCAGTTCGGCAAGGACATAGAAGAGGTTTTAACTGCCAACAATAGAGAAGCTACACTGGAAATAAGGGTTAATACACTTAAAATCAAAAGGGATGAACTGGCAGAACTCTTTAAAGAAAAAGGCATACTAACTCACAAATGCAAATATGCCAATAAAGGGTTAATTGTAGAAAACCCTTTTGAAATACATAAGACGGATGAATATAAAAAGGGTCTTTTTTCCATTCAAAGCGAGAGCTCAATGTTAGCCGGGCAAATTTTAAAGCCTGAGGAAAACTCATTTATAATTGATATGTGTGCTGCCCCGGGTGGCAAGACCTTAAATGCAGCGGAAATTATGAACAATACAGGGAAAATATTATCAAGAGACATATACCCGGCAAAGCTTAAGCTTATAGAAAATGAATTAAAAAGACTAGGTGTAAATAATGTCAAGGTTGAAAAATATGACGCAGCAAAACTGGATGATTCCTTGATTGGAAAAGCAGATTACGTTATTGCGGATGTTCCATGTACAGGGCTTGGCATAATAAGACGAAAACCGGAAATAAAGTATAACAAGACAGATGTAAACGAAATAACAAAAATTCAGTATAAAATACTTGAGAACGGCTCAAAGTATTTAAAACACGGTGGGGAACTGGTATATTCCACCTGCACTGTAAACATTGAGGAAAACAACGAACTTATCAAGAGGTTCTTGAATAATAACAAAGATTATAAACTGGCTGATATATCGGAAAATATAGACGGGTTTTTTAAAACGGCCAAAAATGGTTACCTTGAAATATATCCCCACCTTCACGGTATGGACGGGTTTTTTATTGCGAAAATAAAAAGGATATGATATAATTGACAAAATTTGATATGTTATTTTGATACGGTGAGATCGGCAATGTGAAACAGGATTCGCAAAACATGATTCACAGAACAGCAGTGACAATGTGCCAAAGATGACAGCAAACATTCAATGTCACATACAGAAGGAAAAATATGAGAAAAATTGATGATTTAAGCTTTGAAGACCTGAAAGATGAAATGTTTATAATTAATGAGCCGAAATTTAAAGCAGGTCAAATATTTGACTGGATACATAAAAAAACTGTAGACAGCTTTGATGAAATGACAAATATATCACAAAAAACCAGGGCAGAACTAAGTAAAGAATATGAATTTACCCATGCTGTAATTGAGCTTAAGCTTGAATCAAAATTGGATGAAACAAAAAAATATGTAATTAAGTTAGAAGATGGAAACATTATAGAAAGTGTTTTCTTAAAATATAAATTCGGCAATACCGCATGCATCTCATCACAGGTGGGATGCATGATGGGTTGTCATTTTTGTGCTTCCACTAAAAGGGGCTTTACAAGAAACCTGTCTGCAGCAGAAATGCTTAAGCAAATATATTTGATTCAAAAAGATACTAATGAAAAAATATCAAATGTGGTAATTATGGGGTCCGGCGAGCCTCTTGAAAATTTCGACAATGTAGTGAGATTTCTAAATATAATAAATGATGAAAGAGGTCAAAACATATCCATGCGAAAAATCACTCTTTCAACAAGCGGCATAGTGCCGAACATCTACAGGTTAGCTGATGTCAATCTCCCTATAACATTGGCGGTTTCTCTTCATGCCCCTACCCAGGAGAAAAGAGAGCAGATAATGCCCATAGCTAAAAAATATAAGGTTACCGACATACTCAATGCCTGCGATTATTATTTAAAAACTACGGGAAGAAGACTTACCTTTGAATATATAATGATAATGGGTTTTAATGACAGCCGGGAGGATGCTGAAAATTTAAGCAGATTATTGAAAAATAAACTGGCTAATATAAATTTGATTCCATGCAATTACATAAAAGAAGCAGGCATCAAGCCGTCAGCTGATGCAGACATTATGAAATTTAAAAAAGTTTTGGCGGATAACGGGATTAATGCAACTATCAGAAGAGAATTGGGCAGTGATATAAATGCTGCCTGCGGCCAGCTGAGAAATGATTTGTTAAAAATGTGAGGTGCTGTATGAGTATGACTGTGTTTTTTGAAACAAACAAGGGCTTAATGCGGGAAAATAACGAAGATAGTTTAATAGTGGAACAATTTGATAATTATTGTCTCTATGCCGTGGCTGACGGAATGGGAGGCCATAAGGCCGGCGAAGTGGCAAGTTCCATTGCTATTGAGGAGATAAGAAACTTATTCGTTGAAAGTGTTGGAAATGAAGATTTTCAACCGCCTTCGTTCATAATAGAAAGTGTAAAAATAAGCAATGACAAAATCAGGGAAAAGTCGTTCAGTAATGAAGAATGCTGCGGGATGGGCACCACTGTAACAATGGCAGTATTGGATAAGAATAATGATATTATATATATTGGTAATATAGGCGACAGCAGAGCTTATTTGTTAAGAAACAATGAAATTAAACAGATAACCACAGACCATACTTATGTGAATGAACTGATGAAGGATGGAAAGATTACACAAGAAGAAGCCAAAACACATCCTAAAAGAAATGTAATAACAAGGGCATTAGGCAGTGAAGATTATGTACATGCCGATATTTTCGAATTAGAATTGTATAAAAATGACATACTTCTTCTTTGTACAGACGGACTCACAACTCATGTATCCGATGACAGAATGCTGGAAATTATAAAGGAATACGGCACGTCTGAAAGCGTGCAGAAATTGATTAAACAAGCAAACGATAATGGGGGAACTGATAATATTACCATAATTATTGTTGATAATATAATTAGAGGTGAAACTTATGATAGGTAGAATACTAGGAAACAGGTACGAAATAATTGAAAAGATTGGCGGCGGGGGCATGTCAAATGTATACAAAGCAAAGTGCAATGTATTGAACCGCTTTGTTGCAATTAAGGTTTTGAGGGATGAATTAACTCAAGATTCTGAATTTGTAGCTAAATTCAAGCAGGAATCCCTGTCAGCGGCAAGTCTCACTCATCCAAATATTGTTAATATTTACGACACTGGAATTGAAGATGATATATATTATATTGTAATGGAATATGTGAAGGGGGAAACATTAAAAAACTATATTAAGAGAAAGACCAGACTCAGTGAGCAGGAAACCGTGAAAATTTCAATACAGGTGGCAGAAGCTTTGAAACATGCTCACATAAACAATATAGTACACAGGGACATCAAACCCCACAATATACTTATTACAGGGGACGGAACAGCAAAAGTAACTGATTTCGGCATTGCAAGAGCCTCAACAAGTTCTACCATCAACAACACATCCAATGTTATAGGGTCTGTACATTATTTTTCGCCCGAGCAGGCAAGAGGAGGATATGTAGATGAAAAGTCCGATATTTACTCACTGGGTATTGTAATGTATGAGATGATAACTGGAGATCTTCCTTTCGATGCAGACAATCATATTTCCGTTGCCATGAAGCAGATTCAGGAAAAACCTGTCCCGCCTTCTAAAAAAGGCAAAAATATTAAAATATCCAAAAATTTCGAAGATATTATTATGAAATGCCTGGAAAAACATCAGAGCTTCAGATTCCAAAGCACGGAAGAACTTCTGAAAAAACTGAATGCATTAAACGGAAACAATGAACCTGAAAAGGATGACGAGATTGAAATAATCGATTCTCCTACTATTGAAATTCCTGCTCTTACTGATGTGGAAGAAAATGTAATAAATATAGATTTGATTGATGAGAATTCAAACAGTGCTTTTAAAAGCTTTTTTAGCGGAGAGGCAGAAGACGAAAAAGATGAAAAGAACAATAACAACAAAAAAATTACCATAGCAGCAATAATAAGCGCTTTGGTTATTGCCGTAATAGGAGGAATAATTGTATTCAGGTCATTCTTGTACGTGCCTGAAGTTCCGGTTCCCGACTTGTTGGGAAGAAGAGAAGATGAAGCCCAGAAACTTATTGAGGATTTAGGCCTGGAATTCAAGGTATCAAAGAGAGAATATTCTAATGAATACGATGAAGGCCGTGTAATGGAACAAAGTGTTGCTGAAGGTTCAAAGGTAAAGGAAAACTATCCCGTAGAAGTTGTTATCAGCATTGGGGAAAAAGAAATACTTGTTCCCAATTTAGTGGGCAGGTATGCCATTGAAGCAGGAATCATCCTTGGGGAGGAAGGACTTTTGGAAGGAGAAGCAACAGAAGAAAATTCTGACACTTTCCTGGCCGGACAGATTATTGAACAGTACCCGGCTGCAAATACACCAGCAAAAGAAAATGATAAAGTAAACTATGTTATAAGCATAGGTCAGAAAATAATATATGTGAAAATGCCAAATGTATTAAATTTAAATTTGGAAACCGCTCAGCTTTCGATTGTCCAGCACGGCCTTGCTGTAGGGCAGGTAAATGAAGAGACCAGCGAGGAAATACCTGAAGGCCTGGTTATGAGACAAAGCGTCCCGGCAGGCGATGATGTGGAACAAGGTACATCAATATGGCTTACTGTAAGCACAGGAAAGCCTAAAACCGAAGAACCTGTCGAACCTGTACCGGAGGAAGGAGTATTTCCGCTTGCCATATCTCTTCCCCAAGACAGGGATAAGGTTTCAATTGTTATCCAGAGAATTGCCCTGGACGGGCGGGAGGTTGTATACTCAGAGGAGGTAGGCACTTCCGAAGGTTCTATAATAGTAAATGTTAAAGGGACCGGAACAGGAATTTATGAAATATATATTGACAATGAACTATATGACAGAGTTGAGATTAAATTTTGATAAAAAGGAGTTTTAATGATTGAGGGAATCATAATAAAGGGCGTTGGGGGAAATTATTATGTTGATATAGGAAGCAGGACAATTGAATGCAGAGCAAGAGGCTTGTTCAGGCTTAAGAATATCAAACCTTTGGCAGGTGATAAAGTCCTTGTCAGAATTACGGAAGAGGACAAAGATGCAGGCTATATTGAAGAAATTATGGAGAGAAAAAGTGAAATCAAAAGACCTCCTGTTGCCAATGCCCAGCAGCTTGTGATAATTTTCTCTGTTATTAACCCTGAACCGAGTTTTTTACTTTTGGATAAACTTTTGATTGCCGCAAAGTCAAACAATTTAGACCCTGTAATCTGCATAAATAAGATGGATTTAGCAAAAGAAGGCCAAAAGGAATATATACTTGGCACATTTAAGAATACAGGTTACAAAATAATTTTTACCAGCAAGTATAATGCGGATTCCCTGCAAGAGCTGAAAAACATACTTAAGAACAAATTGAATGTGTTTTCAGGACCTTCGGGAGTGGGAAAATCATCCCTGATGAATGCCATAGAGCCGGGTTTTTATTTGGAAACCGGAGAAATCAGTGAAAAATTAAAAAGAGGAAGGCATACCACAAGACATGCTGAAATTTTCAAATTAAGCTTTGGGGGATATGCAGTTGACACACCGGGTTTCAGCTCTTTTGAACTGGAGGGAATTGATGAATACACTCTAAAAAATTATTATCCCGAAATAGTGAAATATGATGAAGGATGTAAATTTTTGGACTGTCTTCATTACAAGGAGCCGGGCTGCGCAGTAAAAAAGGCTTTAACTGATGATTTAATCAGTGAAGTAAGGTATAATAACTATATTAAACTTTTGGAGCAAATAAAGGAAAATAAGCCTTATTAAGGAGGAGAAGATGAAGTATAAATTAGCCCCTTCAATATTATCTGCCGACTTTTCTAATTTAGGGGAAGCTGTAAGGCTTGTGGAAGAAGGAGGAGCAGATTACATCCATATTGATGTAATGGACGGGCATTTCGTTCCCAACATTACAATAGGACCGGCAGTTGTTGAAAGTTTAAGAAAAACAACAGAACTTATATTTGATGTCCACCTGATGATTGAAAATCCGGATGATTTCGCAGGGGATTTTTACAAGGCAGGAGCAGACATAATTACCGTCCACCAGGAAGCCTGCATCCATCTTCACAGAACCATCCAAAGAATAAAATCATACGGCTTAAAAGCGGGGGTATCATTGAATCCTGCCACACCCGTAGATACTCTAAGGGAAATCATAAGGGATGTGGATATGGTTTTGCTTATGAGCGTGAATCCCGGTTTTGGAGGCCAAAGCCTCATTAAAAATGTCAAGTATAAATTTTATGACCTTAAAAGGTTAATAGATGAACACAAATTGGATATTGACATTGAAATAGACGGAGGAGTGAATTCCTCAAATTTAAAAGAGGTTTTAAACTGGGGCGCAAATGTTATAGTTGCCGGCTCTGCAATTTACCATGCTGATGATGTTATATCAGAAACCAGAAAATTCAAGGAAATTATGTATGAAAACAGCACTGATAATAGGTAACGGACAGGAAACCGAAGCAAGCATTATTAAAAATATAAAGTACGATTATGTTATATGTGCGGACGGAGGGCTCGAAAAAGCAGGGAATTACGGAATAACTCCTGATATTGCCATAGGGGATTTTGATTCCACAGCTCCTGACGTTCTTGACGAATATGCAAAAAAGATAGCCCTTGAAAAATTCCCTCCTGAAAAAGACTTTACGGACACGGAATTAGCTGTTCAACTGGCAGTTTCCAAGGGATTCAAAAGTATAATACTCATAGGAGCATCCGGCACAAGATTAGACCATACATTCGGCAACCTTCTTCTCATGGAGAAATATTACAGAGAAGGTGTAAATATTGTCATAATTGACAACAATAATGAAATGAAATTTATTTCAGACAAAGGACACTTACTCATAGATTACAAGGAAGGTTATTACATATCCATAATCCCTCTTACAGATTTAGAGGGGCTTAGTCTGGAAGGATTCAAATATAATCTAAACAATGTCAATGTACAAAGAGGCTCTACTCTTTGTATCAGCAATCAAATAAAAGACAGTAAGGGAAGAATAACCTTAAGAAAAGGGAAGGCTATTGTATTTATATCAAAGGATTAGCAGGAGGACACATGAAAACAACAGATGCAAGAGATATATTTCTATCTCCGGAAAGTTATAGGGAAGTCCAGATAGAGGGCTGGATAAGAACCATAAGAGATTCCAAGAATTTTGGGTTTATAGAATTAAATGACGGAACATTTCAAAAAAATGTTCAGATTGTTTTTGAAAACAATTTAAGCAATTTCGAAGAGGTCAAAAAATATTCAACAGGCAGCGCCATCAGGGTAAAAGGCGACCTGGTTTTAACGCCCGAAGCAAAGCAGCCATTTGAAATAAAAGCAGTTGAAATAGTTTCGGAAGCACCATCAGACCCAAGCTATCCTTTGCAGAAGAAACGCCATTCAATGGAATATTTAAGGACAATTGCACATTTAAGACCCCGCACCAACACATTTTCAGCGGTTTTTCGGGTAAGGAGCCTGGCTGCTTATGCCATTCATAAATTTTTTACTGAAAGAGGATTTATCTATGCACATCCGCCTATTATAACTGCTTCAGATGCAGAAGGTGCAGGTGAATTGTTCAAAGTAACCACACTAAATTTAGAAAATATTGAAAAGGTTGATGGGAAGATTGACTACTCAAAAGACTTTTTCGGCAGGTCCTCATTTCTTACCGTCAGCGGACAGTTGGAGGCTGAAATATTTGCACTTGCATTTAAGAAAACCTACACCTTCGGACCTACATTCAGAGCTGAAAATTCAAATACTGCAAGACATGCTTCGGAATTTTGGATGATAGAGCCTGAAATTGCTTTTGCCGATATAAATGACAATATGGATCTGGCAGAGGATATGGTGAAATATGTAGTAAATTACGTTCTGGAAAATGCCAGGGAAGAAATGGAGTTTTTCAACAGTTTTGTGGAAAAGGGGCTTTTGGATAAACTCTACAATGTTGTGAATTCGGAGTTTGGCAGGATAACATATACAGATGCTGTGGATATTCTCATGAAAAACAATGACAACTTTGAATATCCGGTTAAATGGGGGACAGATATTCAGACAGAGCATGAAAGATACCTGTCGGAAAAAATATTTAAACGTCCTGTATTTGCAGTTGATTATCCCAAGGAAATCAAGGCATTTTATATGAGAATGAACGAAGACAATAAAACCGTAGCGGCAATGGACCTGCTGGTTCCCGGAATAGGAGAATTAATCGGCGGCAGCCAAAGGGAAGAAAGACTGGAATACCTTGAAAGGCGTATGGATGAAGTTGGAATCAACAAGGATAATATGTGGTGGTACCTGGAATTAAGAAAGTACGGCGGTGTAAAACACGCAGGATACGGTCTGGGCTTTGAAAGACTGATAATGTATTTGACGGGTATAAGCAACATAAGAGATGTAATACCATTCCCCAGAACTCCTAAAAATGCAGAATTCTAACTCGGAAAAATGACAAAAGTGCGAGCGAACATTTTTATCATTTTTCTAAGGATACTGTGATAGCAATAAGAAAGATGCAAAGAAAATTTCTTTGTATTTTTTTTTGCTACCTGAATAGAATGTATTAATAGTGAGATTTAAATTTCTAAGGGGGACATAATGAATTACTTTAAGCAAAAAAAGAAGTGCAGTCCGGGAAACAGACCGCCATTTTTCAAATTCACAGAAATACTGGGTCTCTTGATTGCAATAATAGGAGCAATCATCATAGTTCAGATTCTGCCTGTTAAGATATGGATGTTTGTTCTTGGATTACTCTTGATTATATTAGGAATCACCTTGTTCAGGTTGTTGTAAGACAAGGGACATACCTCTATGACAGATAATCTTAGCGGGAGAACAAATAAAGGAATGTTCCGTTTTGAGAGGGACACAAAAAAATAATGGCTTTTGCCACTATTTTAATGATAGATGTGCCTAAATAGCACGTTGTACTTTTCCTGCTCTTATACATCTTGTACAAACTGTTTTTTTTGAAGTTTTGCCGTTTTCTTCAACTGTGATTGTTTTTACGTTAGGTTTCCATGTTCTGTTTATTTTTCTATCGGAATGCGTAATGCTATGTCCTGATATAGTTCCCTTCCCGCATATTTCACAATACTTTGCCATAATTCCACCTCCCATATATACCATAATATACAGTCTTTTATTTTAACTTCATTATTCTAACATTAAAAATTATATATTGCAATATTAATTTTTACTTAGTATAATTGAAGATGTCCTAACCCTTTTTTTCGGCCGGAGGGATAGAAAAATAGCGGTAGGCAAACACATAATATTTGCAATTTGTGCGGCGTTAGCAGCTGATTAATTGGCGAATATACCTGTGAACCCGATTTGGTGTCTTGGGAAATAAAAATGTCCAAATGGCAGGTTAGCATATTATTTGTAAATTCATGGCAAAGAGGTTATAATAAATTAAATAATAAATTAAAACAGGAGGTAAAAATGTCAGTAAAGATGATTAATGAAAATGGAAGTATAGTTATTGATGATCAAGCCTTGGCTACAGTTGCAGGTTTAGCTGCAATGGAATGCTACGGTGTTGTGGGTATGGCTTCCAGAAATGCAACTCAGGGTTTTTTTGAGTTGTTGAAAAGGGAACATATAACAAAAGGGATAAAAGTTTCATCAGCAGAAGATGATAAAATCAATATAGATTTATATATAGTACTGCAATATGGAGTTAAAATATCAGTTGTTGCAGAAAATGTAATTTCCAGAATCAAATACACCGTTGAAACCTTTTCAGGAGTATCTGTGGAAAATGTAAATATTTTTGTACAAGGTGTTAGGGTGCAAAAGTAACCGGGAGGCTAGAATGATAATAAAGTACATAGACAATGTTAAATTTAAAAGAATGCTTTTGGGCTCTGCCATTAACCTTGAAAACAATAAAACTATTGTGGATTCACTAAACGTATTTCCTGTTCCTGACGGAGATACGGGTACTAATATGAACCTTACGGTACAGTCAGCAATCAAGGAAATTAACAACCTTCAGGAAAGCACGATTACAGCCATTTCAAGTGCTGCAGCCAACGGGTCCCTTATGGGGGCAAGAGGAAATTCAGGTGTAATCCTGTCACAGCTTTTCAGAGGAATTGCAAAAGGACTTAAGGAAGCTAATTTGATTGATTGTAAAATAATCGCAGAATCCTTGAAATCAGCATCAGATACTGCTTACAAGGCAGTCATGAGACCTGTTGAAGGAACAATGCTTACGGTAGCTAGGGAAACTGCAGAAAAAGCAATGGCAACATATGAAGAATTCGAAGATGTTATAGCTTTTATTGAAAGTCTCATTGATCAGGCAAAGGATACTTTAAACCGGACTCCTGAAATGCTTAAGGTTTTAAAGCAGGCAGATGTGGTGGATGCAGGAGGAAAAGGGCTTATCTTCCTTATGGAAGGGGCTCTTGCAGCATTAAAAGGAGTAGAAATAAAACAGGAGATAGGGGAGCAGGTCGTGATAGATACAGCGGTTGAGCTTGATGAATTCACAAGCGAGGATGAAATAATATATATATATTGCACTGAATTTATAATAAAAAACCCATTAAGGACAGCAGAAGAATTTTTAAGCAGAATTCATGACAAGGGTGATTCCATAGTTTGTGTGGGAAATGAAAACATAATAAAAACACACCTTCATACAAACAACCCAGGTCAAATATTGGCAATAGCAGTTAAATTCGGTGAGCTTACTGATATAAAAATAGACAATATGAGGGAACAATTCAGGGAAAGACAAAAAGAAAACAATAAAATCAATAAAAACAATCAGAAAAGAAAGAAATACGGATTTGTTTCCATAGGTATGGGGGAAGGATTAAAAAAAGTCTTTACTGACTTAAATGTGGATGTGTTTTTGTCAGGAGGCCAGACAATGAATCCCAGTACGGAAGACATATTGGAGGCAGCAAATCAAATCAATGCAGACCACATAATAATACTGCCGAATAATTCAAATATTATATTGGCGGCAACGCAGGCAAGGGAGATTTCCGACAAAGATATCCATGTGGTTCCCAGCAAGACTATACCTCAAGGAATAACAGCCCTTATTGCGTTTAAGGAAGAAAATAGCGTGGAAGATAATATAAAAGCAATGACACAGGCAGCAAAGGAAGTTAAAACCGGGCTTGTAACTTATGCCATAAGGGATACTGTGTTTAATGACTTAGAAATCAAAAAAGACCAAATTATTGCCCTATATGACGGTGATATTGTAAACCAAGGAGAAAATCCTGAAGACCAGGCAGTTGAACTGATAAGTAAAATGGTTGATGAAGACAGTTTTTTGGTAACCTTATTCTATGGAGCAGATGTTGACAAAAGAACCGCAGAAGGTATTAAATCAAGAGTTGAAGAGGTTGCAGAAGACTGTGACATTGAAATAATATACGGAGGTCAGCCCCTTTATTACTATATAGTGTCAGTGGAATAAGATGCCCTAACCCTATTTTTTCAAGCCTAAGCGCAGAAAAAATAGCGGTAGGTCATTCGCAACGAGGGCCGATTTTGTGCGACGCAAGGAGCAAACAAGATTGTGCAGCGAGACTGCGAGATGCCCTGACAAATAAACCGGTGGACTTACCTTCGAACCCTATTTTTTCAAGCCTAAGCGCAGAAAAAATAGCGGTAAGTCATTCGCAACGAGCGCCAATTTTGTGCGACGCAAGGAGCAAACAAGATTGTGCAGCGAGACTGCGAGATGCCCTGACAAATAAACCGGTGGATTTACCTTCGAACCCTATTTGGTATCTTAGGGCATGATAAATGTCCCTGAATATGCAATCGGTAAATGAAGCTGTATGATAAATGGTGAAATATGTTAGATGCAGATATACAATATTTAAAGGGAGTAGGACCGGCCAGAGCTTTAAAACTACAAAAGTTAAACATATTTACAGTGGAAGATCTGCTGAATTATTTTCCTCTTAAATATGAAGATCGAAGAACAATAAAAAATATAAACGAAGTATGTGAACAGGGCAAATACCTGTTAAAAGTCAGGATTTTTGAAAAACCCAAATATTCAAGAATCAAAAAAGGGATGACTATAATAAAAGCAATATGTAAGGATGATACGGGTTTTATCACTCTTACATTTTTCAATCAGGATTTTTTAAAGGATAAGCTTATTGCCGGTGAGTACTACTATATTTTCGGTAATATTAAAACAGCTTACGGAAAACTTGAAGCGGTAAATCCTGAAATCGAACCTGTGGATAAGGATTGGAAGGCAGGAAACATTATGCCTGTCTACGGTCTTACTTATGGATTGTCAAACAATGAAATTACCAAGCTGGTAAAAACTGCTTTAGAAACATACTATGATGAAATTAAAAATATTCTGCCTGAAGAAATAATAAAGAAATACAAGCTTACCTCAAAGAAAATTGCTGTAAAAGCTCTTCATTTTCCAAGCGACAACAAGAAATATTCACTGGCAAAAAGAACTATCGCCTTTGAAAAATTATTGATAATGCAGCTTGGTCTTTTTAACATTAAGAATAATTTATCAAATGGTGTAAGTCATATAGAAATAAGAAACACAGGGCTTTCAGAAAAGCTTCTCAAGTCTATACCATACACGCTTACAAATGCACAGCTGAAGGTCATATCGCAGATAAAAGAAGACTTGAAAAGTCAAAAGACAATGAACAGACTTATACAGGGAGACGTTGGCTCAGGCAAGACTGTGGTGGCTGTCTATGCAATGCTTATGGCTGCAGCCTCAGGATATCAGTCATCCATGATGGCACCCACGGAAATTTTAGCACTCCAGCATTATGAAACGATAAAAGAATTTATTGAAAAAGCAGATTTGGATGTAAAAATTGAAGTGTTAACAGGGTCTGTGAAGCCAAAGGACAAAGAAGAAATACTCCAAAAGCTGAAAAGCGGAGAAATTGACATTATTGTAGGGACCCATGCACTTATTGAAGACAATGTGGAATTTAATAATATCGGGCTTGTGGTTACAGACGAGCAGCACCGTTTTGGCGTAAGGCAGAGAGCAAGGCTGTCAAATAAGGGAAAAGCTCCTCATATTCTCATAATGACGGCAACACCTATTCCAAGAACACTGGCTCTTATGATTTACGGGGATTTGGATATTTCATTGATAGATGAAATGCCTCCCGGAAGGCAAAAGGTCATAACATCGATTATAAGCGGCAAGGAAAAGGAAAAAGCTTATGATTTTATAAAAAAACAGGCTGACAGCGGCAGACAGGCATATATTGTAGCGCCCCTGGTTGAAGAATCTGAAAATCTAGACTTAAATTCCGCTGTTGAAATTTTTAAAGAATTGAAATCCTCGTATTTTTCAAGCTATAAATTAGGTCTTTTGCACGGCAGAATGACCAGCAGCGAAAAGGAAGAGGTTATAAATAAATTTTATAAGGGGAAAATAAATGTGCTTATTTCGACCACGGTTGTTGAGGTAGGGGTAAATGTACCTAATGCAACCGTTATGCTTGTTCTGAATGCTGAAAGGTTCGGCCTGGCCCAGCTTCATCAGCTCAGGGGCAGGGTTGGAAGAGGAATGCATCAGTCCTACTGCATTCTGGTAAATGAAAGCAGGAGCAAAAAATCAAAGGACCGTATGAATGTTTTAAAGAGTACAAACAACGGCTTTGTAATAGCGGAAGAAGATTTAAAGACAAGGGGACCGGGAGATTTCTTCGGTGTAAGGCAGCATGGATTATCAAAGTTTGAACTACAAAGTATAGTTAATAATGTTGAAACTGTTGAGCAGGTTCAGCTTTTGTCAAAAGAGCTTATAGCTGAAAATCCCGGTTTAAAAGGGGATGACTACCTTAACTTAAAATTAGAAATAATGAAATTGTTCAAAGATGACATAGTTTTTAATTGACGCATAATCCGGGACATTGCTTTTACCCCCAGGGCTAATCATAACTGTATTGTTTCCCATACCATTGATAAAGAGGAAATAAAATGAGAATTATATCAGGAACAAACAAGGGAAAGAGGCTCTATGCCCCTGAAGGAAAAGAGGTAAGACCTACCGGCGATAAAATCAAAGAAGCGGTTTTCAACATTATAGGTTCCATTGATGAAGATTCAACTGTTCTGGAGTTATTTGCCGGCTCAGGAAGCATGGGTATAGAATTTCTGGCAAGAGGTGCAAAGCATTGCACATTTGTAGATATATCAAAAAAAAGTTTATACTATGTGAAAAAGAATTTAGATTTGTGTAATTTTACCGGTAAAGCAAAAATAATAGCAGGTGATTATGAAAAGACGATAATAAACTTATCAAATAACAAGGAAAAGTTTGACTATATTTTTGCAGATCCTCCCTATGGGCTTACCTTAGGCAATAAAATCTTAAATGCTGTTATTGAAAACGGTATTTTAAAATACGGGGGGATTCTTGTCATAGAAAGTGAAAAATCAGAAAAAGTAATTGATAACGAGGCCTTAGATGTGGTAGAATACAAAGAGAAGATATACGGAAGAACAAAGATAAGCATAATAAGACTTTTGGAGGGAAAATGAGTTAATGAGAGTATTGTATACGGGAAGTTTTGATCCCATTACAGTTGGACATCTTGATATCATCAAAAGGATATCAAAAAAATTTGATACGGTTATAGTTACTGTATTTAATAACCAGGAAAAAAAATACTGGTTTCCCATAGAAGAAAGATGCGAAATGGTAAGAGCTGCAGTTGAAGGCTTAACTAACGTAGAGGTTGATTTTACCAGCGGCTTGGTTGTGGATTATTGTGCCAGGAAGGACATAAGTATTATAGTGAGAGGTCTCAGAGCAGTGTCTGACTATGAATATGAGCTGTCAATATCAAGCATTAATAAGCATTTAAGCAAAGAATTAGAAACCTTTTTCCTGGTTGCTACACCCCAATATTCATTTTTAAGCTCAAGCATGGTAAAGGACGTGGCAGAACACGGAGGGCGTTTCGAAGATTTAGTTCCTGAAAATGTTGTACAAAATATATATAGATTACTCGGGAGGAAGTAAAATGGATATTTTGAATTTATTGGAAAGGATAGAGGATATTATAGAAGATGCTTCTAAATTTCCCTTATCAAATAAGGTTATGGTTGACAAAGAAGAAGTGTTGGAAGTAATTAACGAAATAAGATTGAAACTGCCTGATGAAATAAACAGGGCTTCATGGGTTGCCAAGGAGAGGCAGCGAATACTCAATGAGGCTCAAACAGAAGCAGATGAGCTGGTTATCAAAGTAAAAGAACAGCAGAAGCATTTGATTGAAGAAAGCGAAATTACAAGACAAGCTAAAAATTATGCTAATGAATTAATTCAGGAAGCCCAGCAAAGAGCAAACGAAATGAAGACAGGGGCATATAATTACAGTGATGAAATATTGTCCAGACTCCAGGATAAAATCAAAGAAATAAATAACATAATAGAAGACAACAGAGACGTACTTAAAAAAATGTAAATAATCAATAAAATAACCCTCCGCGAAAACTGTAAATATCGGGAGGGTTATAAGTTTATTATTTATTTTTTTTATCTAATTCATCGATGATTCTATGTCTGTATACTTCCATCATTTCAGAGAAAATATCACCTATTGAAGGGGGTGTGTATGTTATTGTATTGGCGCCTGCTTGTATTGTTTCCAGGATTGTATCCGGTGTAGGACCTCCTGTTGCAATTATAGGAAAGCTCGGATGTTTTTCCCTGATTTGCCTTACAATTCTTGCTGTATTTGCTCCTCCGGAAACGTTGAAAATTGAAACTCCGGCATTTATTCTCGATTCAAAGTCCTCTTTTTCAGATACTATGGTAATTATAATCGGTATATCCAAACGCTCTTTCATTTCGGATATAAGTTCGTTTTTAGTTGGTGCATTCAATACTACCCCGTATGCTCCGGTTAATTCGGCATTCAAGGCAATGTCAATTGACCTTTGTCCTGTTGTGGTACCTCCTCCTACACCTACGAATACAGGTGTGGAAGACAGCTCAATAATTGCCTGATTAATAGCTATTTGGGGGGTAAAGGGGTATACCGCAATAACTCCGTCTGCATTATTGTTTTTTATTATTGCTAAATCAGTAGTATAAATCAATGATTTTATTCTTTTCCCGAAAACTTTTATACCGCTGGCATTGTATATTTCCTGAGGCATTTGTATATGTTTCTTTTTAAGGACAGATTCAATTGTGGGTACAAACTTTTTATCTTTGACTTCAGTATTTGTTTTAACAGCTTCACTGTAATTGTCAATTATAATTTCTATATTATCACCCATATGCAGCTCCTTTTTTTGTTTATTATACTATTTTTTTGGGTATTATTCAACTAATAAAAATAAAGCTATGCAAATACACCAATAAAAGTTATAATATCACTAGTATATAGCGGAGGATATATGGAAAAATTAGTGCTTTCAGGAACTGTTCAGCTGGAAACAAAAAGATTTTTACTCAGAAAATTTCAAATGTCTGATGCACATGACATATATTCCAATTGGCTGAGCGACGAGGATTCAGCCAGATATAACGCCTGGAGGGTCCATTCGTCAATTGAAGTAACAAAAGAGTATCTGTCTGAGTGGATAAGTCTTTATAAAAAAAATGATTACTACCACTGGGCTGTTGCTGACAAGGTTACAGATGAAGTAATAGGTTCTGTCACAGTATCGAACATAAAAAAAAGAAAAAAATATTGTGAAATAGGTTACACAATAGCAAAAAAACTGTGGAATAAAGGAATTGCAACGGAAGTATTAATCTGCACCCTGAATTATCTGACACAGGAAGCAGGATTTGAAAGGATTTGTGCTCTTCATGACATAAGAAATGAAGCATCAGGTAAAGTTATGAAAAAAGCCGGCATGCAATTTGTGAAGAACAAAACTCAAATTTATTTAAACAGCAATAATATAATAATGAAATGCAGGCTCTATGAGTACAAAAAATCCTTGCTTTAAGGATGTTTTGTGGTATAATATAGTGGTTAATTCTAAAATTTGGTTAGTATCAAATAAAAATTACATATAAACTTAAGGATAGCGGAGGGCAAAATGAGTTCAAAAGTACTAAAAAAGGAAAATAATACTGTAACCTTGGAATTTACAGTATCGCAGGATGACTTTGAAAAGGCTGTGAATAAAGCATATTTAAAAGCAAAGAATAATATAAATGTTCAGGGATTCAGAAAAGGAAAAGCTCCGAGACATATTATCGAAAAAAAATATGGAAAGGGCATTTTTTATGATGATGCTATGGATATAGCAGTACAGGAAGCATATCCTGCTGCTGTAAAAGAACTGGAACTGGATATAATCGACAGCCCAAAAATTGATGTTGAAAAATTTGAGGAGGGCGAAGACTTAATATTCAAGGCAGAAGTTGAAGTGATGCCGGATGTTGAGCTTCCGGAATACAAAGGCATTGAAGTAGTCAAGACAGAAATAAAAGTAACAGACGAAGATGTTGAAAGAGAATTAAAGTCAGTACAGGAGAAAAATGCACGAATAGTAGAAGCTCATGACAGACCTGTTCAAAAGGGCGACTTTTTAACTATTGATTATGCAGGATTTGTGGGTGATGAGCAATTCGAAGGGGGCACAGCCGAAAACCATACACTGGAAATAGGCTCTAATTCATTTATACCGGGATTTGAGGACCAGCTGATAGGAAAGAGCAAAGGTGAAGAAGTCACAGTAAATGTAACATTCCCTGTAGAATATCATGCAGAAAATTTAAAGGGCAAGGATGCGGTCTTCAATGTGAAAATTCATGAAATTAAAGTAAAAGAACTTCCTGAAACGGATGATGAATTTGCTAAAGATGTGAGTGAATTTGACACGCTTGAAGAACTTAAGGCAGATACAAGAAGTGTATTGGAGAAAAAGGCTGCTGACAGGGTTAAAATTTCCAATGACAATAATGTTGTTACAAAGTTAGTAAATGATACAAAACTGGAAATACCAGAAGTTTTAATCCAGAGAGAAGTAGACCTCCTTGGAAGAAATTACGAACAGCAGTTCCGTCAGCAGGGATTCAACGGCAAAGAATACGATGAGCTGATAGAGAATTTCGTAAAGCAGTACAAGGAAGGAGCAAGGGAACAGGCAAAGTTCAATGTTAAAGCTGAACTGGTACTGGAAGCATTGATAAAAAAAGAAAAAATTTCTGTTTCCGAGGAAGAATTCAAGGAAGAAGTGAATAAAATAGCAGAGTCATACAATGTTGAAGAAGAAAGACTTGAAGCATTCAAAGAGGGATTAATGCAGTCAAGCAAAAGCTATATTGAAGAAACCCTTCAAAAAAGAAAAGCTATTGATATGCTTGTGGAAAATGCTGTATTTGTTGATGCCCCTGAAAAAACTGAAACTGACGCAGCAGTGGAAGCGGCTGAAAGTGCAGGAGCAGCAGAGCATATAAAAGACAAGGAATAAAGATTAAGATAAATTTAAGAAAAATAAGTACAATTAAAGTATAATGAATATAATATAGGAGGAAAGAAGATGGCATTAGTACCGTATGTAATCGAACAAACCGGCAGAGGTGAAAGATCTTACGATATATATTCAAGACTTTTAAAAGATAGAATCATAATACTGAGTGATGAAGTCAATGATGTGACAGCTAGTTTAGTAGTTGCACAGATGTTATTTTTGGAGTCGGAAGACCCTGATAAGGATATTCAATTTTATATAAATTCACCGGGAGGGTCTATAACTGCAGGCATGGCAATCTATGACACAATGCAGTTAGTAAAGCCCGATGTATCAACAATTTGCGTTGGAATGGCAGCAAGCATGGGGGCATTTCTGCTCCTGTCGGGAGAAAAAGGAAAGAGATTTGCTCTTCCTAATTCAGAAATTATGATTCATCAGCCTCTTGGTGGAATGAGCGGGCAGGCTTCAGACATAAAAATACATGCTGACAGAATTATAAAGATAAGAGATACATTAAATAAAATAATCAGCGAAAAAACCGGTCAGCCCATTTCCAAGGTTGAACAGGACACAGACAGGGATAATTTTATGACTGCGGAGGAAGCTAAAATCTATGGCATAATAGATGATATCATAGTTAAAAGAAAATAAGGAGTGTTTTTAATGGGCAAAGTAAATGAAAAACATGTTAAATGCTCGTTTTGCGGCAAGTCTCAGGAGCAGGTAAGAAGACTGATAGCCGGGCCGGACGTTTATATATGCGATGAATGCATAGAATTGTGCCATAACATCGTAGACGAAGATGTTGATATATTTGAAGAATATGATTTTACAGAACTGCCAAAGCCTAAAGAAATAAAAGAAAAATTGGATGAGTATGTAATTCAACAGGATAATGCAAAAAAGGCCCTGGCTGTTGCGGTATACAATCATTATAAAAGAATAAACTACAAAGCTAAGGACGAAGGCGTAGACATACAAAAAAGCAACATACTCTTACTTGGACCTACAGGCAGCGGAAAAACATATCTGGCACAGACACTGGCAAAATTATTAAATGTACCCTTTGCCATAGCTGATGCCACCTCCTTGACTGAAGCAGGATATGTCGGAGAAGATGTGGAAAACATATTGCTAAAATTATTGCAGGCTGCAGATTTTGATGTGGAAAAAGCAGAAAAGGGTATAATATACATTGATGAAATAGATAAAATTTCAAGACGGTCTGAGAATCCTTCAATAACGAGGGATGTAAGCGGCGAGGGAGTTCAGCAGGCGCTTCTCAAGATACTTGAAGGGACAGTTGCCAATGTTCCTCCCCAGGGAGGGAGAAAACATCCCCATCAGGAATTTATCCAGATAGATACAACCAATATATTGTTTATACTTGGAGGAGCTTTTGACGGCATGGAGAAAATCGTACAGAAAAGAGTGGGCAAGAAAAACATTGGTTTTGGCGCTGACATTTCGGGAAATACGGCAATGGATACCGATAAGCTGCTCAAGCAGGTTCAGTCTCAGGATTTGCTGAAATATGGAATGATTCCTGAGTTCGTGGGAAGGGTCCCGGTTGTGGTAGCTTTGGAGAAATTAGACAGGAAAGCCTTGATATCAATTTTGACAGAGCCAAAGAATGCCTTGCTGAAACAATATAAGGAATTGTTTAAAATGGATAATGTGGAGCTTGAAATAGAGAAGGAAGCCCTTGAATTAATAGCAGAGAAAGCTCTTGAAATAAACACAGGTGCAAGAGGATTAAGAGGAATTCTTGAAAACATAATGAATGAAGTTATGTATGAAATTCCTTCGAGAAGCGATATTAAAAAGTGTGTTATCACAAAGGATACAATCACAAACAACAGCGAGCCGAAATTAGTATTAACAAAGAAGCCTGTTTCCGATAAGAAGGAGAATGCTTCATAGACTGCCTGCCTTAGCAGGCAGTTTTAATAACCTTTATGACTTAACCTTATTGCTGTAAGCGATAGCGAAGCAGGAATGGCTGGTAGGTCAAACGCACAAAATTCCTAATTTATGCAGCGTAAGGATCAAATAAATTAGTGAATTTCCCTGTGCACCCATATGTAGGATATGAAGCCTGCGCACAAAGGAGAAAGTATGATTAACAATTACATAATAGAGAGAAGAAACCTTCCATTGATTCCCATAAGGGGAATAGGGATATTCCCGAATACGGTGATACATTTTGACATAGGAAGGGAAAAGTCAATCAACGCACTGGAAGAAGCAATGCTCGAGGATTCAGACATTTTTTTGACTGTGCAAAAAGTTGCTGACATGGAATCCCCAAAGGAAGATGATTTTTATGAAGTTGGTGTTATCTGCAAAATCAAGCAGATGATTAAAATGCCCGGGGACAATATAAGAGTATTGGTTGAAGGCATAAACAGGGCTAAAATTGAATCCATAACTCAGAATGACCCCTATTTTGAGGTCGTCCTGGATGAGTATATTTATGATGACAGCCTTCCGGTGGATGATAATCTGGAGGCTATGGTCCGCCTCACCTTGAACAATTTTGAAGAATATGCTTTAATCTATGCAAAAATAGCACCGGACGCAGTAATATCATTAAAGGAAATAAAAAATCCAGATAAGCTGGCAGACGTTGTTGCGTCATATATTTATCTGAAAACAAACCAAAAACAGTCTCTCTTAGAAATATTTGACCCCTATAAGAGACTTGAATCAATAAATAAACTTCTGGCAAAAGAAATTAAGGTACTCCAGATAGAAAATGAAATAAGCGAGCTTGTAAAAAAACAAGTCAGTGAATTTCAAAAGGACTATTATTTAAAAGAGCAGATGAGAGCAATTCAAAAGGAATTAGGTGAGGATGAAGGCACTGACTATGAAGTGGAAGAGTACCTCCAAAAAATAGCAAAAGCCCATATGCCTAAGGACGTTAAAGAAAAAGCAGAGAAGGAGATAAACAGGCTTTTGAAAATTTCTCCTTCCTCTCCGGATGCAGGAGTAATAAGAACCTATGTTGACTGGCTTATAGACCTGCCCTGGGATAAAAAGACTAAGGATAACACGGACCTGTCAAAGGCAAGAAGTATACTTGAGGAAGACCATTACGGGCTGGAAGAAGTCAAAGAAAGAATACTGGAATATTTAGCTGTAAAACATATTAAAAAGGATATGAAGGGACCCATTTTATGCTTTGTGGGACCTCCCGGAGTAGGAAAAACATCAATAGCAAAATCAATTGCACGTGCTATGGACAGAAAGTATGTGCGGATTTCTTTGGGAGGAGTAAGGGACGAGGCGGAAATCAGAGGACACAGAAGAACATATATAGGTGCAATACCAGGAAGAATAATATCTTCCATCGCAAAAGTAAAGGAGAATAATCCTGTATTTTTGCTGGATGAAATAGATAAACTGAACGGCGACTTTAAAGGCGACCCGGCATCAGCCTTATTGGAGGCTCTGGATCCTGAACAAAACTCTACATTTACCGACCACTATATCGAAGCTCCCTTCAGTTTGCAGAATGTAATGTTTATTACAACTGCCAATACCACGGCAACCATTCCCGGACCTCTTCTGGACAGAATGGAAGTTATTGAAATATCAGGATATACTGATGTAGAAAAAAGGAATATTGCAGAAAAATATTTAATTAAAAAACAGCTTTCCGAGCATGGGCTGAATGAAGACCAGGTTAATATTTCAACAAATGCAATAGATGAAATAATCGGAAGATATACAAGGGAATCAGGAGTCAGAAACCTGGAAAGAAATATCGGCAAATTAATTAGAAAAGCAGCAGTTCAAGTTGTTGAAAAAAACAAAAAGTCTGTTTCCATAAATAATTCAAACATCAAAAAATACTTAGGCATACCTAAGTACGATTACGATACTGCTTATGAAGAAGATCAGGTTGGAGTTGTAACTGGACTGGCCTGGACTCAAGTTGGGGGAGAAACACTGTTTGTTGAAGTAAACACGATGAAGGGTGACGGAAAACTTCAGCTTACCGGTCAGCTGGGCGATGTTATGAAGGAATCTGCCATGGCTGCCTTAAGCTATATAAAGGCCAATGCGGAAAAATTCGGCATTGACTATCAAATATTTAAAGAAACGGATATACATGTCCATGTGCCTGAAGGTGCAATTCCAAAGGACGGACCTTCTGCAGGAATAACAATGGCAACAGCAATAATATCAGCCTTGACAAAGAAGCCTGTTAGAAAGGACGTGGCGATGACAGGTGAAATTACAATCACAGGAAGAGTTTTGCCCATTGGAGGTCTTAAGGAAAAACTTCTGGCTGCAAAGAGAGCAGGTATAAAGAAGGTTGTTTTGTGTTCCAAGAACAAGGCGGATGTTTCAAAAGTAGACCCGAAGATAATCCGTTCAATGGAAATAGTATATGCAGACAAAATAGATGATGTGGTAAAAGAAGCAGTACAGCAGCCTGAAACTGAAAAATAATAAAAATGTAAGCGAACATTTGCAGGACACGATTATAATTCTTAGCGGATGGAGGACAAAAATCCGTTAACAGCTTGCACTGTTTGAACATAGTGAGTTTGCAAGCTGTAGGATTTTTGACCGGAATGAGCTTTAGAATTATTCGTGTCCGAAACCGTGAGCGATATTTTTATTATTTTTCATAATCTCAATTTGCAGCTTAGATACTATTATCTAATACAAGTGAAATATATATATTAAAACAGTCATTTTCGTTTGTTATTGTAAAAGAAAGGATTTATATGATTATTAAGAAAGCTGAGATGATTATTTCAGCAGTAAAGAAACAGCAGTATCCGGACACAACAGTTCCTGAAATAGCATTTGCAGGCAAATCAAATGTAGGGAAGTCTTCCATGATAAATGCTCTTTTAAACAGAAGAAGCCTGGCAAGAACCAGTTCCCAGCCCGGAAAAACCCAAACCTTGAATTTCTACAATATTAACGATGAGTTCAATTTTGTGGACCTTCCCGGATACGGCTATGCAAAAGTATCAAAGAATGAACAGTTAAAATGGGCAGCCATGATTGATTCATATTTACATGGAAGGCAGCAGCTTAAAGAAGTTATTCTACTTGTAGATATAAGACATGAACCCGGGAAAAATGACCTGCAGATGTATGAATGGATAAAAAGTGTTGGATTTAAAGGTTATGTTATAGCTGCAAAAGCTGATAAGCTTTCAAGGTCTCAACAATTAAAAAACATAAGTCTTATTAAAAAGACAATGCAGATAAATGACAGCTCTTTAATCCTTCCATTTTCTTCAACATCTAAGCTTGGAGCAGAAGAAATATGGATATTGATTGAAAATATTTTAAATCTGCAGATTTAGACAAATCATTGTATTACAATATGTTCCTCTTTAATTTTAATATATTTGGCTGTTTAGGCACATAAAAAAAGGGTATATTACAATAAGGAGGAATAGGTATGCATTATGTAGTTCAAAGAAAAGTCAACAGCGACATTAAATGCGGTAAAAAGATTATTGAAGAAATCTTAAGAAATATTAAGGGAATACTTGACCCTGATACTTTTTTCAATACAAAGCTTATTCTTTATGAATTGATGATAAACAGCGTCATCCACGGTAATTGTGGAGACTTGAATAAAATGATAAATATAAATGTTTACATTAACAAATCACGAGTCATAATCGAGGTTTCCGACGAAGGCTCAGGCATTTGCTATGACCTGAAAGATTGCGGAGAATATGATTATCTGGAATCCGGCAGAGGGCTGATGCTGGTGGAGGGACTTTCCGACAAGTTAAATATTGATGGGAATACCGTTACTTGTGTGCAATATTTAAAATAAACATTTAAATAAATTACAAAATTTGCTATAATAAACACTGCGGTGTTTATTTATTTTTGAGGAGTTTTAAATTGGACAACATAAAGCTTTCCGTAAGGGAATTGGTTGAATTTGTTTATAAAAGCGGAGATATAAACGTTAAGAATTTAAGTACAGACAGAGCATTGGATGGTATCAAAGCTCATAAAATTCTCCAGAGTCAAATGGGTGAAAACTACCTGAAGGAATTCTATCTTAAAAGCGAATTCATTCTTAATGATATTGTTTTTTCAATTGAAGGAAGGGCTGACGGGATAATAATTGAAGAGGATGAAATAACAATCGATGAAATAAAATCAACATATACAGATTTAAGTTATATCGATGATGAATACAAGGTTGCCCATATGGCACAGGCTAAATGCTATGCCTATATGTACGGATTTATAAACAGACTGCAAAAACTCAACGTGCAGCTTAGATACTATAATCTTGACAGCAATGAAACAAAGATAATAAAACAGACATTTACAACAGAAGAACTTGAAACATTTTTCTATGATTTACTAAATACATACATAGACTGGGCAGAAACAATCATAAAGCTTCAAAAGGAAAGAAATAAAACAATTAAGGAAACCATTTTTCCTTTTGATGACTATAGAAAAGGACAAAGAGATTTTGCAGTTGCTGTTTTCCTGTCAATCAGGTCAGGAAAAAAGCTCTTCGCTCAAGCCCCCACAGGCGTGGGGAAGACAGTATCTGTATTATTTCCTGCAGTAAAATCCCTGTATGAAAAAAACGCCAAAATATTTTACCTTACAGCCAAATCATCCACAAAAAATATAGCCTTCAACACGGTAAAAATGATGTATGAAAAAGGCCTTAGGCTGAGGACAACAATTATTACGGCCAAGGATAAAATATGCTTCATGGATGAAACAAAGTGCGAACCGGAATACTGCCCCTATGCAAAAGGTTATTATGATAAGCTGAATATTCCATTGAGGGAAACAATCAAAAATGACTGCCTCTATGACCGTGACTTTATTGAAGAATTAGGAAAAAAGCATGAGCTGTGCCCTTTTGAGCTGAGTCTTGATTTAGCTTACATGTCAGATATTGTCATATGCGATTACAATTATTATTTTGACCCGAGAGTTGCACTTCAGAGGGAGGACGTTTTCAATAATGACAAGGATATACTACTCATAGATGAGGCACATAATCTGGAGGACCGGGCACGAAGTATGTATTCTCCTGAAATTATTAAAGAAGAATTTTATGAAGTATATAAAATGATGAAGTCCGAAAAAAGCTTAAGCAAAGAGTTGTTCAACATAAATAAGAAATTCATAGATATAAAAAAGATTGTTGAAGAAGCACAAATATTAAATGAGCCTCCTGAAGAATTGACAAACGCTTTAAGAAAGTTTGCTGCAAGGGCTGAGAAATATTTCAATGACAAAAAAAATGAGAAAGTTCCGGATGAACTGACAGACCTATATTTTAAAACTACTTTTTTTATAAAGATTTCAGAAGTTGCTGACGAAAATTTTTGCTATTATGCTGAGAAAGCAAACAATAAAACTATGGTGAAATTATTTTTGATAGACCCTTCATCTATATTGAAGGAAATTGAAAAGAATGCCCAATCATCGGTTTTCTTTTCTGCTACACTGACTCCCTTGAAATATTTCAGATATATTTTGGGGGGAGATGAAGATGATTACATATTAAAATTAAACTCGCCTTTTGAGAGGGAAAATTTAAACTTGATGATATCTTCGGATATATCCATGAAATACACAATGAGGGATTCAAATATTGAAAAAGCATGTGAATATATCAATGCTTTAATAACAGAAAAAAAAGGAAACTACATGGTCTTTTTTCCCTCCTATTATTTTATGAGCAAGGTTTATTCAATATATGAATCATTATATGACAGCACTGGTATAACAGTTCAAAATCAGGGGCTTAATGAGGAGGAACAGAGGGATATATTAGACAGGTTTGAAAATGAACGGGGTGTGGTGCTGTTTACGGTTGTAGGGGGTATTTTTTCTGAAGGAGTTGATTTGCCCCTTGAAAAATTAATAGGAGCAGTTATAATAGGTACCGGGATACCACAGGTTTCATTTGAAAGAAATATAATTAAAGCATTCTTTGATGAAAAAAAGAATTCCGGCTACGATTTTGCATACAAGTATCCCGGTTTCAATAAAATTCTTCAGTCAGCAGGCAGGGTAATAAGAACAGAGGAAGACAAGGGAGCCGTTTTATTAATTGACTCAAGACTTTGTCAGCCTTCATATTTGAAATTGTTTCCCGACCACTGGAAACATTTCAAAAAGGTAAGCTCGGCAGAAGATGTAAAACAATTTTTATAATGATGTTATTATGTAATTCAAAAAAGAAAGGTAGAAAACTGATGTTAAATATAGTATCCGATAAAAATGTATTGAACAATAAAATTATAACAAAAGAAGAAACGGAGAAGCTTTTGAATCAGACAAAGATTTATGAGGTTATAAGGGTTATTGACAGGAAGGCCATATTCTTGAAGGAGCATTTCGACCGTATGAATGAAAGCATCCACTTAAGCGGCATCAAGGGCAGCTTATGTTATGAAGACTTTAAAAGCTCTGCAGAATTGCTGATAAAAGAAAACCCCTTTAAGAATTTAAATATAAGGGTTTCTTATTTTTATGACAATAAGCCTTTTGCTTTATTCTACTTTATTGAAAGTTATTATCCTGCACAGGAGGAATTCAATGAAGGGGTAGATACGGTTACAGTGAAAATGGAGAGAGCAAATCCAAATGTTAAATCATATCAAAAAGAATTTAAGGATAAGGTGACCAGGATCATAGAAGAACAAAATGCTTTTGAAGCAATTTTAGTGAATCAAGACGACACAGTCTGTGAAGGCAGCAAATCAAATATATTTTTTGTAAAGGGCGATAAACTTGTAACGTCACCGGATTATGCGGTTCTTTTAGGTGTTACAAGAAGCAGGGTTATAAGTGTGTGTGAGGAAAATTTAATTGAAGTTGAAAAAAGGATAATTAAATTCAGTGAACTAGAGAGCTTTGACGGTGCGTTTATAACAGGCACATCCAATGATGTGCTGCCCATAAGAAGCATAGACAATATAAAATTTAATTCTTCCGGAAATGACCTTGTGAAGAAGGTATCGGGATTGTATATGGGAGAAGTCAGGAAAGAGATAGAAAAACAGTAAGGTACATAATCAATGAAACAGGCAACGCAGGGGAATGCATCAAATTTGTTCGCTCCTTGCGTCGCACAAATTTGGCATTCTGTGCGTTTGACCTACCATCAATTTCTTTCTCCTTTCAGTCGAAGAAATTGGGTAGGTCATAAACACAAAAATGGCCTTGAGGCCATTGTTGTGAAGCATTAATATGCATAAAAGGGGTATTGGGAATATATTCGGTTATCGGGGGGGATAACCAAAATAATTATAGCAAACAAGACAGTATTATGCAAGCATTTTTTACAGATTTCGACATCTAAACACCATATAAACATTGGTATTTTATGCCACCTGCTTTGTTTTGAGATGAAAGCAGTATAATTTATTGAGAGGTAAATATGATAGTATATTTGGATAACAGTGCAACAACAAAGATAAGAGACGAAGTAATGAAAGAAATAGCAGATGCAAACGAAAATTTATACGGGAACCCCTCTTCACTGCACAGGATGGGACTTAGTGCCGAAAAGAAAATTAATGAAGCCAGGAAATTTGCAGCAAGACTTATCGGTGCAAAACCACAGGAAATTTATTTTACCGGAGGGGGAACGGAAAGCAACAATATTGCAATTTTTGGACATCTGTCAAACTTGAACAAACAAAATAATATTATAACTACTAAAATCGAGCACCCCTCCGTCTACAATGTTTTCAAACAATTCGAGGATAAATGCCAGGTTAAGTATCTTGGTACGGATGAGAAGGGCAGGATAAACATTCAAGAGCTTGGTGACATGGTAGACGAGAACACTCTTCTTATATCAATTATGCATGTTAACAATGAAATAGGTGCAGTCCAGGAACTGGAAGAAATTGCAGCAGTCATAAAAAGAAAAAATAAAAATGCAAGGCTTCATGTCGATGCAGTTCAATCCTACGGGAAAATTAAAATTGATGTTAATAAGCTGTCTCTTGACACATTGTCCTTCAGCAGCCATAAAATTCACGGGCCTAAGGGTGTGGGAGGATTGTATATCAGAAGCCCCTTAAAGTTAGGGCCTTTAGTATTCGGAGGCGGCCAGGAGAGAGGAATCCGTCCGGGAACTGAAAATACAACAGGGATTATGGGCTTTGGAAAGGCCTGTGAATTACTGTATGATAGTTTCAAAGAGGAAACCATTAAGCTTTACAGCTTAAAAAAAATATATGTAGAAAGACTTAAAGAAATTGAAGATATAAAAATAAACAGCCCTGAAGAAGGAGCCCCTCACATAATAAGTGTATCTTTTAAGAACGTGCCCGGGGAAGTATTGGTCCATTATTTGGAGGACAGATATATTTACGTTTCCACCGGCTCTGCCTGCTCTTCGAAGTCAAGAGATAACAGAATATTGGATGCAATTAATCTCGGCAGGGAATACCGGGAAGGGACAATACGCATCAGTCTGGGGCATTTTAACAGCCTGGAAGAAGTTGAATATGTAATTGATAGTATCAAACAATCAGTGAAAGATATAAGAAGCATAACCAGGAGAGGATAAACATGTACAATATTGCTGCAGTAAGCTTTGGAGAATTATATTTAAAGGGAAAAAACAAAGGTTCTTTCGAACAAAAACTCATTGACCAGATTAAATATGCTCTGAAAGAATTTAAGGACGTATCAGTATACAAAGATTCAGGCAAGGTGTTTATAGAAAGCAAAAATGAAGGGGATATGGATAAAATAGTTGAGAAGGCGAGAAAGGTTTTCGGCATATCAATTATCAGCCCCTGTGTTAAAACAACAAAGGATGTTGATACGATTATTGAAAAAACAATTGAACTGTTTGGATATCTGTTAAGCAGGCAGGACATAAAAACATTTAAAATAAACACCAAGAGAAGCGACAAGGACTTTCCATTTAAATCAATGGATTTCAGTGCTTTAATAGGAGGTAAGATCCTTGAGAATTTCAGCTCTGTGAGAGTTGATGTACATAAGCCGGATGTGGAAGTCTTTATTGATATAAGAAAATCCTGCTATATATCCTCGGAAAAAATAAAAACTCTGGGAGGACTTCCTGTAGGTTCAAGCGGTAAAGCCCTGCTTTTGTTGTCAGGAGGAATTGACAGTCCGGTTGCAGGATATATGATTGCTAAAAGAGGAGTTGAAATAAGTGCTCTTTACTTTCATACATATCCTTTTACATCTGAAAGAGCAAATGAAAAGGTGGTGAAGTTAAAGGAAATACTTGAAGAATACTGCGGCAAAATAAAACTATACAGCGTAAATATACTTGAAATTCACAAAGCAATCAGAGAATTTTGCAAAGAAGAAGAAACCACTATATTAGCAAGACGTTTCATGATGCGAATTGCAGAAAAAATCGCACAAGAAAATAAAATAGATATGCTAGTTACCGGAGAAAGCTTAGGTCAGGTTGCAAGCCAGACTATGAGTTCAATGGCAGTTATTGAAAATGCAGTTGATATGCCTGTACTCAAACCCCTGGTGGGTCTTGACAAGTCAGAAATAATAGAAAGAGCCAGGGAAGTGGGAACCTACGAAACTTCAATACTGCCTTATGATGACTGCTGCTCTGTTTTTGCACCAAAACATCCTCTGACGAAGCCTAAGCTTGAAAATATCAAAAAATCTGAAAGCAAATTAGATGTTGCAGAACTAATTGAAAAAGTATATGCAACCATAGAGATTCTTTAATTTAAAATAAAATAAAATTTCTGAAATCCAAGTCATCACATATTTTTCTATCTGACATATATTGAATTATAAATTAAGAGAGGTGAGTTATATGTCAGATGAAGTAAAAGCTGCAAATTTCGGTTGCTATGACAGAGGCAATGATTGGATTGAATGGTTAATCATATTGGGGATTATATTTTTTCTTTTAGGAGGAGACAGTTTCTTCGGTAGGGGAGGATGCTGCAGATAGTACTTATAACAGACAAAAGATGTCTGTTGAGATTTAAGAACATTCAGCTACAAGTAAAGTTAACCGTTGAGAAATCAACGGTTAACTTCATATAACAAGCTCATGGCACTTAAATGATGCATTTATATTAAATTTAGCATTCCCTTATCTTAATTTTCTGCTTCGATATTATATATCCTGCCTCTAAAGCACCGCTGAATTATAAGATATAAGCTTGGAACTTAACGCTTGATTTTACAAAATTTAAGCGGTATACTATTTCTTAATATAACAGGAGGACGAGCCAATGTATAAGGTAGCACTATTTTGTAATATACCTCAGGTGACAAGAAATCTATTTCCCCAGGATAAATACAGTTTAATAAAGGAAGTTACATCAGAAGCAGATGGAATAATACTGAGAAGCCTGGATATTAACGGTATGAAGTTTTCCAAGCAGCTTAAGGCAATAGCCAGAGCAGGGGCAGGTGTAAACAATATACCTGTTGAAAGATGCTCAGAAGAGGGTATTGTTGTATTTAATGCCCCCGGAGCAAACGCAAATGCAGTTTGCGAATTGACTTTTTTAGGGCTTTTAATGAGCTCAAGAAGAGTAATAGACAGTATTGACTGGACAAAAAAATTAGAAAGCAACATTGTTGAAACTGTTGAAAAGGGAAAGTCTCAATTTGTGGGCAGGGAGCTCAAGGGAAAAACCTTAGGCGTTGTAGGACTTGGGGACGTAGGACACCTTGTTGCAAACCTGGGAGTGAAACTAGGCATGGAAGTTGTCGGATATGACCCATACATCTCCGTAAAAAATGCCCTGGCATTATCCTGGGATGTTCATTATACAGTTGACATTAATGATCTTTATAGAAAAAGCGATTATATTACTATTCATGTACCTTACAATAATGAAACAAAGAATAAAATAAATGGGGATAGTATTAAATCCATGAAGGATGGCGTAATAATATTAAATTTTGCCCGCCATGGAATAATCAACGAGGATGATTTAGTAGAAGCTTTGGAAAATGGCAAGGTAGACTATCATGTTTCAGACCTT
>Ga0208458_1000442_pt1 | contig 44716 bp, 36 predicted proteins | sample AD_UKC085_MetaG_FD_184432 | JGI IMG/M metagenome (GOLD analysis project Ga0208458, IMG submission 184432) | Active sludge microbial communities of municipal wastewater-treating anaerobic digesters from USA - AD_UKC085_MetaG (SPAdes) (version 2) | ecosystem: Engineered > Bioreactor > Anaerobic >... | reverse complement strand
CACTTCTAATGTTAAATTTGAGGTTAATGGCAGCGCTAAGATCGGGACTGATTTAATCATTGGGACGGAATTATTATCACCGGCCGCCCGCTTAACAGTCTTAAACGCTACTACTACCAACATTGATAATTTGACAGTTTATTCCTCAGTGTCCCTACCCAACAATTCCATTACTGATTTAATGGTGGCCGATAATATCACTGCCTCCAATTATTTATCATTAGCCAATTGGTTCTCAACTACCACTCACGCTAATATTGCTTCTTTGCCAAGCTTAAGTATTACCGAGAGCCAGATCTCTGACTTGTCCCATTACACTAACGCTGACACTGGTGACTACCTTGACGCCTCCACTACCATCCAAACCTACTTCTCCAACGCCGCCACTGCTTTCTCCTGGGGTAATCACGCTACGGCCGGTTATCTGTCCTCTAGTCTAGCCGCTACGACTTATTTGGCTGTCAGTGATTGGTATAGCACCACCACTTGGGCGGGTGGTAACAGCCTGTCTGTCGCCACCACGTTAGCGGTTGCCACTTCCACTCCTTGGAGTGGCTATGAACTGGCGGTTAATGGCGATGGCGTTTTCTCGGGCAATCTCTATGTCTTGGGCAATGCCACTTCCTCTCACTTGGCCGCTCAAGAAATCTGCTTAAATGGCAGTTGTCGGACCAGTTGGCCGGAGGGCGGTACTGGTTCGTCCTTGTGGACGGCCAGTGGCAATAATATTTATTATAATTCCGGCAATGTCGGTATTGCGACTACCAGTCCGACTTATGCTTTGGATGTCTGGGGTAATGCACGACTGGCCACTTCCACCGCTAATGTCTATTTGGATTTCTTTGGTCAGTATTATACGGCGTCAGATAGTCAATCCACCAATACCGCCACTACCAGCGCCGCCACCGGAGCCAGCGCTACCTGGTCTAATCCGACCAATATTACTGCCAGCGATAATTCTTATGCTTCTAAAACAATAGATTATTATGGTTCCAGCGGCGCGCTTAATGCTACTAATTTTGGTTTTGCAATTCCAACTGGAGCAACAATTAATGGTATTGTTTTGGATGTAGAAGGAAAAATTAGTAGCGGTAGCTTTGTCTGGACATCAGTCAGACTCTTGAAGAACGGGTCAGCGGTGGGGGATAATAAAACATCAATGAGTATGTTTACTGATATAGATAAGACTCTTTCGACGGGCGGAGATTCGGATTTATGGGGGACCACCTGGACAGCCGAAGACATAAACAATACTAATTTTGGGGCAACAATCACTTTAAAAGACGAAGATGATACTACCGGAACTGTTTATGTTGACCATATTACTATTAAAGTTTATTACTCCTATAGTGTTGGCAAATCGGCTTTTGCCTCCTCTATTGGCATTGATAAAGACAATGAGCTGTTTAAAATTTCCACTTCCACTGGTTTAACCGGTAAAAGCATCTTTAGCTATAATGTTGCTGGTAATGTCGGGATTGGGGTGGATAATGCCTCATCTACTTTGGAAGTGGCCGGTAGTGGTCGTTTTTGGGGAGATTTGAGGGTGGGGGGCAATTTAGCCACTACTAGTAGTGCCCGAGTGGGTATTGTCTATCAAACCGGTTATGGTTTGGTAATGGAAAATAACGGTGGCAGCGGTTATATTCATACTGATGCCGGCGCCCATTTGACCAGTGGCGGTGTGTGGACGGACGCTTCTTCCGAAGCGTTGAAAGAGAATTTTGAAGTTTGGAATAATGACGAGGTGCTAAGCAGCATCAAAACCTTGGCAATGGTGGAGTATAATTATATTTCGGAAGATGATTCTGTCAGGCACTTCGGCGCCATGGCCGAGGATTGGTATGATACTTTTGGTTTGGGCGACAATGTGTCTATTTCCGCCAAAGATGTGGCAATGGTAGCGTTAAAAGGCATCCAGGGCTTGATTGAGCGGGTGGACAAATTGGATGAAAAAATTAGTCCGGCGACAACTACTAAGACTGATAGTCTTGAGGTTAAGGTGATTGATAGTGGCTGGGAAAATTATACTTTGGCTGTGGCGGATAACCAGATAATCAATGAGAATGTTTATGTTAAGGGTGTGCAAGTCAAGGAATTAGCGCTATTTTCCGGCACCATTATCGTGGTTGGCGAGGGCCGCTTCGTTTCTCGAGTCACTTTTGACAGCGAGGTCAATTTTAATGGTCCGGTTTATTTCAACAAAGATAGCGCCGGTTTTGTCCGCCTAAAAGCGATGGCCACTTCAACTGAAGTCCTCTTTGAGAATGAATATCGTTGGCCGCCGGTGATTACGGTGACACCAAAATCGGATTTACGCAATAGCAATTATTGGGTGGCTGAGGAAACAACCAAAGGATTTAGAATTGTAATTAATCCGATTTATAATGAAGACTTGGATTTTAGTTGGCAGGCGGTAGCGGTTAAGGATTTTATCGGCCAAGTGGCCGGCGCCCAAGAAACGGCGGCAACTATTTTGGGCTGCACTGATGCCGTGGCGATTAATTTTAGCCCAGTGGCGAATCAAGATGACGGTTCCTGCTTGTATGAGCAGACGGTGATAGTAGAAGATGGCAGTCAGTCGACAGGCGGCGGCACTGAAGAATCTCAAGCTGCCACCACTGAACCGATTGCTGACATTAGCACTGTCGAATCAACAACTGAGCCGGCATCAACTCAAGTCTTGGGTTGTACTGACAGTAGCGCCAATAACTATAATTCGGCGGCCACCCAAGACGACGGTTCTTGTCAGTATGCGGAAATAATACTATCCCCGTCTGAAGTGATAGATTCACCAATTGAAGAACCGGCGCCGGTTATTGAAGAACCGGCACCGCCAGTTGAAGCGCCAGTGCCGGTTATTGAAGCGCCGGCACCGCCAGTTGAAGCGCCAGTGCCGGTTATTGAAGCGCCGGCACCGCCAGTTGAAGCGCCATTACCAGCAACTGAATAACTATTTTAATCTTGTGATATTTTTCTATTATTAAATAAACTGATTTGCCAATAATGAAACAACTGTTTTTCCAATTAATATTGAGCGTTAGTTTACTTGGTCTTGCTCCTTTGGCAGTACTGGCAGTGATGAATTCTTCCAATTATCAGATTTGGGCCGATGTGATTTCGGTTGGCGGCGGTGAAGATGGTCTGTCCGCCAGTTATTATTTGTATGATACGATTGGTGAGGGGATGATTGGTCGATCCAGTTCCACTAATTATTCATCGCGAGCCGGCTTTCGGGAAATGATTAGAGACGCTTCAGTTAATACTTTGACGTTAACAGTCAGCGCCAATAGTTTAGCCTTGGGCACTTTGGGAGTAGCTACGACCGGTGCCGGCGCTCACACGGTCAGTTTGGAAACCAATTCAGCAACCGGTTTAAGCGTTACTTTTAGTGGTGATACTTTGACTTGCGGCGCTTGTTCGGGCATCAATACCATTAGCGCTATTGGCGCAACCGCTGCCAGTGCTTCAGCCGGCGTTAGCCAGTTTGGTTTTAATGTGATTTATAATAGCGGCGATAGCACGGCGACGGCTCAATCGCCTTATAATACTGCCGGCTGGTACGCTTTTAATAGCGGCGATGAAATTATCAGCGCCAGCAGCGCGATGACAGCTAGCGCCAATTTTGATCTGAATTATATTGCCAATATCAGCGGGGCGGAAACAGCCGGTAATTATAGTACAACCATCACTTATACGGCGACAGCTAATTTTTAGTTTTTATGAAAAAAATTTTTTTGTTTTTAATATTTTTTTTGGTGCCGGTCTTACTGCCGGGCAAAAGCGGAGCGACGACGGTAGCGCCGACTATTTTGGAAATCAGTCTGGACCCCGGCCAAAGCCAACAAGCGGTAATCAGTCTGTTTAACGAGACTGCCGAGCCGCTTTATCTGGCCGGCTCAATAGAAACTTTTCAGCCCGACGGTGAGCGTGGGGAGGCTCGGGTAGTGCCGCCGGAAATAACTGATCAGGCAGTCAGTTGGGTGAAGCTGCCTTTAAACGCTTTGGTGTTGGCGCCGCGCGAAGTGGTGGAGGTGCCGGTACTTGTGACGGTGCCGGAAACAGCCGAGATGGGTGGTTATTATTTGGCAATAATGTGGCAGACCACGGCCGGTCCCAATCAGCCTGTCAATCAAGTTAAATTATCCGGTCGGGTCGGGGTGTTGTTGCTTTTGGAAGTTAAGGGCGAGGCCCACAAAGAGTTGCGAGTGGAAGATTTTCGGCTAATTGAGGATGAAAATTTTTACAGTAGTTTGCCGGTTGGCTTTTCCCTGAAATTGAAGAATGAAGGCAATATTCATCTCAAGCCGGAGGGCTACGTGATGATAAAAAATATTTTTGGCAAGATGACTAAGTCATTATTGATTAATGAAGAGCGGGGCAATATCTTGCCTGCCAGCAGTCGACGGTTTGAAGAATTTTGGCGGCGGAGCGATTTTGTGCCAATCGCGACTGATTTTATCGGTCAGTTAAGACGGGAAGGCAAGCAGTTGGCCATTGGTCGATTTACTGCCCAAGCGTTTATTAGTTATGATCCGGCCGCTATTACGATCAGTTCCGAGGAAGTGGTATTTTGGGTGATTCCTTGGCGGCTATTATCTTTGGTCGGCGGTCTAGCGTTCATATTTTTATTGGCGATTATATTGAGAAAATGGCATCGCCGGAAATTAGTTCTAAATCAAAAAGAACAATGAACAAACGAATAATAATTTTTTTGTTGTTACTGGCTGCCAGCATGTTTGGGGGCGTGTTTTGGGCTTGGGGAGCGACCAGGAATGCTAGTGTCGAGGTGACTGCCACTATTCCTTCAACCGCGTCGGTTTGCGGCAATGGAGTGGTGGAGACCGGCGAGCAGTGCGATAGTGGCGCCAATAACGGTCCCTGCCCGGCCAACTGTTCCAGTAGTTGCGCCATCAATAATTGCGGCGGTCCGCCGCCAATCACTTCAAAGTTGTGCAATGAGAGTTGCGCTTTAAATAGCGACTGCGCCGCCGGATTAATTTGTTATCTTGACCCGTTTTTGGGCGGGCAAGGCCGGTGTCGCAATCCGGCCAGTCATGATTCTTTGACCTGTGAATGCCAAATTAATACTTGCAGCGGCTTTGGTTATTTTGTCGGTGATGTGACTGGTGACGGTTGTGTTAATTTATTTGATGCCAATCAGGTGACAATCGGTTCTTTAGTTCAAGAAGTTGCCGAGGTTAATGGCGATGCTGTTATTGATAGCCAAGATGTGGCGGCAATTACTGATTATTATGGAGGGAAGTATATTGATAATATTGGCGACTTAAGATGCTATCAATCTTGTGACAATATTGACAGTGATTGCCAAGGGGATTTAAGCGCGGTTGTTTTGGGTGATCTTAATGGTGATAATTATGTGACGGTTAGCGACGCTTTGTTAGTCCAAGCTTATTTGGCCGGTCAAGAGCAATTATTAGACAGCCAACAGCGGGCGGCTGACGTTAATTTTGATAATATAATTAATGAAGCGGATTTGGCCATGATTTATGATGGCAGTAGCGCCAATTTATGTCAGTTGGTGTGTGGTTCGGAAATGGTTGTGGCCGTAAAAGCCAAGGCCGAGAAAAGAAAACCGCAGACTGATCCGGATTTTACCTTGCCCGCCGTGTTGAAAATTCTTAATGCGGACAATTCCACGGCCCTGGAATTGGCCGTGGAATTGAACAGTAAAGGCGAAGGGCAAGTTTCTTTTCCCAAAAGCTTATTGCCAAATTATCCGGAAACCTATGGCAGTTCGCTCAAGGGCTTGTCTCACTTGACTAAAAAAATAAACGATGTTTATTTATCGGCTATTACTCTAGCGGCGAAAAAAATCGATTCCCAAACGCCACCGGGCTCAGCAAAAAAAACCGATCCCAAACCGCCGCCCGGTCTAGTCGGCAAACAGAAGTGGCTAAAGGAGAAGCTGTTTGGTATCTTGAACGATACCGACCCGGTGCTCGAATTGGGCGCTTCGGGGGTTAATTTTGATTTTACTTTAGCAGACAGTTTTTATTTGTTGGCCGGCGATGTTAACACCAGCAAAGATAATTATGTTAATGGCTTGGATATGGCCGCCCTGGAAAATAAGATTTACTCCGATGATCTTGAGGCGGATTTGGATTGGAACGGCATTGTTAACGGATTGGATTTGAATATTGCCGAATATAATATTTATAAATTTGGAGACTAATAATAATTATTTATGAAGAAAATCGCTATCTGGTTTGGGTTGTTAATATTTATTTGTCTGGCTGGTTCGGCCACCGCGGCTGAGTTGTTGTTTACTTCGGGCGGTAGCTTTGAAGCCGGTTGTCCGGCGACGATTAATGTTATTCTAGAGACCAATGGCCAGGCCGCCGGCGCTGTGGATGCGATTATGAAATTTGACCCGAGCAAAATTATTGTTCAGCGAATTCAGCCAGGGACATTGTTTAAGAGTTATTTGGACCCGGTTATTGACAATCAGGCCGGTACGCTGAAGCTGACCGCTTATGGCGGAGCGTTTAATGGCAACGGTGTTTATGCCCGAATCACTTTCTTGCCTAGGCCGGGGGTGACTACCGCTCAGCTGAGTTGGGATTTTACTTTAGACAGCACTATTGATAGCAATGTCGCCGATCGCCAGACCAGTATGGACATTCTGCAGTTTGTCCAAAGTGGCAATTATTCTTTTTATCCGACGGACGGCTATTGCGCCGATGATACTGCCGGTCCGACTATCAATAATCAGTCGCCAGCGCCCGGTTCGATCAATCAACCGTTAGACAGCACGATTGCTTTTAATATTAATGATAATCGTTCCGGAGTGAATATTGAAACTTTGGTTGTGACCGTTAAAAATGGCGCCGGGGAAAACCAGTACCAATTTAATGATTTTAATTATGATCTATTGACGGTGAGCAATTTGGGCGAACCGCGGTCTTATGCTATCAGTCTGGTGCCGGCTCAGGATTTTATTGTTGGCGAGCCGGTAGTAGTGGAAGTGGAAGCGGCTGACTTGGATGGCAACGAAAGCTCGGCTAATTGGAGCTTTAATCATCCGGAGCCAACTTGCGAGGATTTGGGTTGTGGGGCTGGCGGAGTCTGTGATAATTATCTGAGTATTTGGGCTACGCCGGGCAACCATCAAATTGCTTTGAATTGGTTTCCAGAGCCGTCGGTTTTGGGCTACGAGAGTGTGGTTGTCAGGCGACTAGCCTGTCCGGCCGGTGATAATTTTCCCAATACGCCGGGTGATGGTGTTTTGATTTATGAGGGAGCTCAGACAGCAATCACTGATGCTAATCTAGACAATGATGTTTCTTATTGTTATTCGGCGTTCGCTTATCGCCAGTCTAAAGACGGGGTTGAATATTCGCCAGCGGCTTTCTTAAAATCAAGTCCGACTTGCTATATATCGGCCATCAGAAATTTTTCTTTGAGTAAGTTTGACAATGGGGTCCAATTAAATTGGGAAAATCCGTCCAGTGGCGGTTTTGATAGTGTTAAGGTTATCAAGCAAGCGGGCGGTTGCCCGAGTAATATTTGTTATGAGGGTTGCTGGGGTGGTAATCAGGTGGTTTATGACGGCACTGGCCAAGAGTTTTTTGACGCGGAGATAGATAACGGGGCGACCTTTTGCTATTTGGTTTTTGCTTATAATCGGGATGGTTGTTCCTCGAGCGGCTTATTGGCTTCAACCGGCGAGTTTAGCTGGGATGATTATCCGACTACGACTGACCAGTTTGTTCCGGCGGTTGAATATTATACCAATAACGGCGGTTTGGAAGTTTTCAGGGCTGACAACTCCATCACCCTGCTTCAAGGGAAAGATTTGATTATTAAGGTGAAGAATAATTTTGACAAGCCGGTCGAGCGAATCGTTGGCGAGGTGGCTGACCGGTTGTATTTATTTATTTTATCTGACAATGGAGAAGATTATCGTTTGCCCCTTGGCGCCTTAGAACAAACGGGTGAGACTGAATTTTTACTTCGGGTGGTTTATGGCGATGGCACGGTTTCAACTTGGCCTGTTAGCGTCAAAGTGATGCCGCTAGGCCGGGTGGTTTCCAAAGTGCTGGGTATTGCTCGGGAAATTGCCGACGCTAAGATTTTTCTTTATGATAGCGAGGGAAAATTATTTGTGGGCGCTAATCAAAAAAATCCCCTGACGGTTGACGACAGCGGTCGGTACGGCTTTATGGCGCCAAGCGGTCAATATCGTCTGGTGGTTAGAGAAGGCGAGGAAGAAAAATATAACAGCGCTATCATTATTGCCGGCAATCAGATTGTTAATCAAGAAATTAATATCACTGCTACCGAGCCAGTTGCCCAGAAGGCCGTGGAATTGGTAAAAAATATTATTGATAATCCGGTTTTAGAAGAGTCCAACATTCGTTATGTGGCGCCGACCGCTTTGGCGGTCACGACTGCCAATGCCGCCGTTTCTTTGCCCTGGTGGAATTTAATTACTTATCTCCGGTATCTGTTTACCGAACCGTTTGCTTGGTTTTTTCGCCGTCGTCGCCGCGGCTGGGGCGTGGTTTATAATTCTATTACCAAAAAACCGATAGATTTGGCGGTGGTGCGGTTGTATAATTATCAAACCAAGAAACTGATTCGTTCTCAGGTAACCGACAAAAATGGTCGCTATAATTTTTTGGTTGACGAGGGGCAGTATATTATTGAGATTGAACGCAGAGGCTACATTTTTCCCTCGCAGATATTGAAGGAAGTTGCCGAGGATTTGCAATATACTGACATTTATCACGGTGAAGTAATCCGAGTCAGTAAAAAAGAGGAAGGGGCGATTACGGCCAACATTCCAATTGACCAAGAAGAAGTAAAAATTTCTAACAGCAAGATTATCAGGCAGAATTTTTGGAAAAATATCAAAGAAGATATTGGCGCCGTCGGACCGATTTTTGGTGTGCTGTCTTTTTTAATTACCCCCACCATTTTAATCGGCTCGTTTGCGGTTGGGCATATTATTTTATTTTTATTATTTAGGCGTCTGGCCGGGCGTCAAAAACCCAAGAGCTGGGGTGTGGTTTATGATTTGGATAACCGCAAGCCGATTAAGAATGCGGTAGCCAGAATTTTTTCACCCCAGCACAATCGGATGCTGGAGGCGCAGGTGACCGACAAATACGGCCGGTATGGTTTTCTGGTGGATAATAATGCCTATTTTATTGTCGCCAGCAAAGAGGGCTATCAAGATAATAAGACCGCAGTGATTAACTTGACTCACAAAAAAGCGGAGGACATTTTTGGTTTTGATTTGTGGTTGAAACCGGAAACCAATGGCGGTTTAACTAATCGACCGGAAGCGGAGGGGGCGTCCCCGATTAAACAGCGGGATCAGATTCAGTCGGGAATTGATCAGCCCCCTAGGCAATTCGTCGTCACCAGTTAAAAAGAGTTCGGACTTTAGCCGGCTAGTTGGAGAATCCGAAATTTCCCAATCCCAGCGTTCATCTCGGCTCAACAATTTATCAGTCGGCTCGTCGCCTCAGAGTGATCGCCGACCGTCAGTCGATTTAAATTCTTCCTCAGTCAGGAACGAGGTCGAGGAAACGGACGTGGGCTGATAGCGAGGGCAAAAAATAACTGATTAAATATTTTTAGCTATGAATTTTTTGATGATTGAAAAATTTGATAATCCTAATCGTGGCCGCTTAGCCAAGAAGTTGGTCTTTATCGCCCTGTTTTTGGTGGTGGTGGTGATTATCAGTGTCGCCGGGCTGTTGTTTTACGCCACTAATATCCTTCAGGCTAGCTCAAGCATACCCCCAACAACCGATTTTGAAGTTGCTCCGGCGGGCGCTATTGGAGTAGCCAATCCCGTTAGTCGGTAATATTAATGGTGGTTAATGGACTAATGTCGCCCAAAAAGCCGATTTCGGGATGAAAAATTTGCCAGCGAGAAACGTTATCGCCCGGATAATTAGGTATCACCCCGGCAAACCAGAATGTTCCTTCTTGACCGCTGCTAACGGCGGTTTTCAATTCCATAATTAAAGTTGGCTCATAAAGATGAATCATTTTTATTTCCCCAGTCGGCTGCCAGGTTTCACCGCCGGTATTTTTCATTTTAATCCACGCTACCGCCGGCTGATTGACGGAAGCAGAAGTGGGAATTTTTTGGTCAATAAATTGGGCGTCGTATTTTTTCGTTATTAGTTTGCCGGCTTGATTATAATGGATGATTTTTTGATTTTCCTCCGGCGGGGTGCTTATGGGGCTGATTTTAATTATCGGGTCTTTGATTTTATAGTTGAGTTTGTCAATTATTTGGTCATTATTTCTAATCAAGGTCAGTTTACTTTTTTGGGGTGGATAAAAAACTTGTTGGTAAGCCCGGGCCTCAGGGACAATGGATTCAATATTAAAACCACGCTGGTTGGCCCAATCAATCAATTCAATGGTGGCTGCTGACAAATAACGAATATCGCTGCGAATATCGTAAAAGGGGGTATGTTGCCAAGTTGATTGATAGACGAAAATTGGCGGATAAGTTAAGGTGGCCAAGAAAAGCAGAGTAGCGGCGGTAAGAAGAAAAAATAATTTACTCTGGCGCCACAAAATGATTAGCCCTTGACCGGCGATAATACTGAGAGGGAAAATTATGAATTCCAATGTTCTAAAGGGGTCAATCGGCATCGCGATTAATTTTTTTCCCAGTAATAGATAAGGGCCAATAATTAGCCAGGGTAATAGATAACCGGCCGCCAAGCAAAAAAAATTATTAATAGCCGGCTGGCGGTTGTAAAAAAATCCAATGTAGGTCAAGCCGAATAAGCTACCCAGGGCCAACCATGTTTGCAAGGGGTAAGCGAGCGGGGCGATTAGTTTGGCGGCAATCAGTATGGTCGTCAGACTGGTGGCTAGAAAAATTATTTTAATCGTTTTGGTTTTATAACGATTCAAATTTATTTTAGATCGTTTTAGGATAATGAGCGGACCGCCGATGACAATCATAGCTAGCCATGGCCAATTAGCGATTGTCAGCGGTTCCAATAATAAGCTTAGCCCGCGGGGGAAGAATTGATGCCAATAGATTAAAGCCAGCCCGGCAGTAATCAGGGCCAAGAGTCCATAAATAATTTGCTGGCGTCGGTCTTTAATGAATCTTAGATTAAAGCCGACCAGCCAAATAATCAGCATAATTGTCGACCAGTGGTGACTGGCAACCATTAGGCCGATGATGATAAGATTAACCAGCCACCAACCGATACTCGGCTGGTTTTTAAGGCGATCGGCCGAATAGATAATTAAGGGAAAAAAGAAAAGACCGATAGTTTCTCGGACGGGTTGGCTGGTCCAGTGGATATGGGGGACAAACACGGCGATCAAGAAAACCGCGGCTAAGGCTTGGTCGGTGTTAAGATATTTTTTGATGAACAAATAAAAAAATAAAATTCCCAAACTGGCCAACAGTTGGGGAACAAACAAGAAAACCGTTAGTGGCGCTAGGCCGGTTTTGGCCAAAAAAAATACCAATAAGTGCAAAATCGGGAAAGAGCCAAATCCCAATTGCCGGTCATAAAGATTAAGCGTTTTATTCTCCAGCAAGTATTTGACTTGGCCAAAATCTAAAATTCCATCCTCGGTGACAGGGATGGGATAGCCCAATAAGTAGGGCAATATCCGCAGCAGATAAGCAATAATTATAACCATCAGCACCAAAATTAACTCTTTTGATTTGACTCGGTTAATCATGTTTTTTTGTCGCTATCAAAAAATCTTTCCAGTTCAAAAGAAAGGGACCGATGGTTGAGCATAAATTTAAGATGGCGCCAGCCGTCGGAAAATGGTTTGAGTTTTGATTGACCTAAGCGGCGTTGGTAATCAATAGGCAGTTGTTTGATGGTTAGATTGAGGCTGACGGCTTGGGCGATCATTTCCGAAGCGAATTCCATGCCAGTGGTTTGGAGCTGCATTTTATTGAGGGCTTGGCGGCTAATCGCTCGCATACCGCAATGGATGTCAGTTATGTTACCACCAATTAGCAGACGAAACATCAGCGACAACAAAGGGTTGCCCACATATTTATTCAGTGGCGGCATAGCTCGCCTTGCCATATTGTCGGTGAAACGGTTGCCAATAACAAAGTCATAGCCATGGCGGAGATAATTTAAGAAGTTGGGAATTTCTGAAAAGTCATAACTGCCATCCGGGTCGGCCATAAACAGGTAGCGGCCCTTGGCTATAGCAAATCCCTTAAGATAAGCCAAGCCGTAGCCGGGTTGGTTGTGTTTAATTACGACGGCGCCCCATTGCTCGGCAATTCGTGTCGAGCCATCCGAAGAAGAGTCTGAAACAATAACTTCCCCCCGGATATTATTGGCGGTTAGCACTTCGGTGATTTGGCGAAGGGACTGACCGATCGCCAACTCTTCGTTGCGGCAGGGCAAAACCACGGATAATTCGACCGTAGCGGCCGCCGGTGATTTAGTTCTGGTGGACATTGACCTTATAAATAAAGCGATTAGGAGTGGTTTGAAGCAGTTCATAGTTGCAGAGCAAAGGCAGGGGGGCAATGATATAACTAACTTGGTGGCGATTTAAAATCTCATTGAGGATTTGACAATCATCAGTGGAAAAAAATTTTCTAACATCTTCAATATTGCCGTAAAAAACATAAGTGCCGACCGGTTCGTGGCCACTGAGGGGAAAAATAGCAGCGGAAATAAACGGTGGCGCCATAATTTTAGCTGGCGCTAATCGGCTTAAGTATTTCAAAATCGCGTATTCTTCGTTGTCGATTATTTTATAAAGGCTGACTCGTTGGGGCAATTGGTAGTAAGACCAGAAAGTTGAGGTGAAAACAATGACTATCACTACGGCGCTAATAAGTGATTGGATAAGTTTGATGTATTTTTGGTCAATGCCAATGGTGACGCTGATAGAAATAAATTTTTTAATGTAGTTGGTGTGACGGTTTTCAATAATAAAGGCGATGGCGCGATTGAGGTAGACAAGGAGATAAAACAAGCCGAAGGCGCTTAACAGCGGCAAACTCAAGGTTAGGTAATAAATATTTCTTTGATAAGGACTCAACAAGGAAATGCCGGTTAATCGGTAAATAATAATTAGCGTCAATACTGATAGCGGCCAAACAAGCCATAAAATGAACTTTTTTGTTTGGTGGGTTAGAATAATAAAACCCAAACCCAAGCAGGCCAGCAAGTAGGCAATTAGAGGGTAGCTTTCGGTCAGGGAATTTTTCAATTCGACAATCCCCCAACCATATTCAAAGAAATAAAAACGGCTTTTAAATACCGTTAGCCAATCAAGTCCCAAGGCATATTTATAAAACAAGAAACCGATAATTGGCACAATAATAAACAGGGAAAAAAATTTCCACTGGCGAAGGAGGTATTTTGAATTAAAGGCGGCCACTATCAGCAATAAGGGCGCCGCGAATAAGACTGAGATGGAATGAGTGGGGATGAGTAGCAGGATGATGACTAGGCAAAGCAAGAGGTAGGTTTTATTTTGTCTGGCCAGTCCCTCGCTCCAAAGATAGAGATAGGCCATAATGAGGGGGAGGGAAAAGCTAAGGGGAGTAAAAAACCATAAACCGGAAATATTGACATTGGATTTGATAGCGGCAAAAAAGATCATTGCCAGAATGGCTAGCCAATATTTTTTGGTTTTATGATAACTAATCAAAAAAATAGTTAAGCCGCCCAATGCCGCCCAGAAGGCGGGTAGGAATTGGTAAATAGATACTAGATCAACAAGATTTGACAAGAGGAATAAAAAAAAGTGAAAACCAATCTCCAAGCCGCTGAAGCGGTTGGCCGATTCCAAGCGGAAGATGCGGAAGTATTCGCCATAATTGCCCAGCCGGATACCTTCGGAAATATGATGCCATTCATCAATATGGTAGGGAAGCGGATAGCTAAAATGAGGCGCATAAACCAACGCCGCCGTAAAAAGCAAGATGATGAAAACAAGAATTTTTTTGCTTTTGCTCATTTGCCGCGAAATAAAAATCTCATTTATATCTTAAATGATTATTGGCCTTTTGTCCATTTAAATAGGGGCTGGGGGGCTTAATAAAAATATAGTTTTATTGTATAATAAATGAGATAATTAATTAGTCAATAAAATATCTTATCCCATGGGTTATCGCAGACGTCGATCGGGATTTTGGGGCATTTTCAGGCGGCGCCCTCGTTCCCGATTTGATAATTTTTCCGTCACTTCGCGCTTTAGTTCCGGTTTTAGGGTTAGCCCGGATACTAAAAAGGGCATTTTTATTATTTTATTATTCGTCGTAGCCGCTTTGAGTCTACTGGGGGTTTTGGATTTATATGGTGACAATCGGTTTGGAAGGATTGTCGCTGCAATCCTGTCCTGGTTGCTCGGTGATTTGCAGTTATTATTACCGGTTGTATTGATATTGTTTGGTTATTTTTTGATTCGAGAGGACAAATATCAAGTCAAAATTATTAATTATATTGGTGGTCTGATGTTTATTTTGGGCCTGACGGGAATGTGGCATTTGCGATTTTCCGCTAATCAATCACTGTTGGCGGCCAAAGAAGGGGTGGGGGGTGGTCATTTGGGGGTAGTCCTGTCTTTGCCGTTGTTGAACTTTATGGGTTGGTGGGGGGCTCTGGTAATAACTTTGGCGATATTTTTGGTTGGTTTATTATTGACCTTTGAAACTTCTATTTATGGACTAATGTGGCCGATAAAATTATTTGCCTTTTTGGGTTCGAGGATTAAGTTGATTTATTTGCGTCTTAGGACCCGGGTCAAGGATAAACGCCGCCGGCGAGCCGAGCAATTGGCAGCCAGCGAAGATCTGGAAGAGGAAGAAGAGGACGCCGAAGAAGAACGGTTTGAGACTGAAGAGCCAGACGAGAAGGAAGAAGCGGCCAAGCCGGTGTTTGTTTCGCAGGCAGTGTCTGAAGCAGCGGATGATTTAGTTAGTGAACCGCCAACAATGAAATTAAAAAAATTTGGTCGGCGGATTGAGCTGCCGCTTAATTTGTTGACGGCCCGTTCCGGCAAGCCGACTAGCGGCGACATTAAGAGTAATCAGGAAATTATTAGAAAAACTTTGGCTAATTTTGGCATTGCTACCGAGATGAGCGAGGTTAATGTCGGACCGACCGTTACTCAATATACTCTGCGGCCGGCCGATGGCGTTAAATTGTCCCGGATTACCAATTTAAACAGCGATTTGGCACTGGCGTTGGCGGCTCATCCGATTAGAATTGAAGCGCCGATTCCTGGTCGGTCATTGGTTGGTTTGGAAATTCCCAATCAAATGGCGGCCCGCGTGACAATGAATGAATTATTATCCGGCAAGGAATTTAAGTCGCGGCAGAATAATTTGTTGATTGCCTTGGGCAAGGATGTCAGTGGCAAGCCGACTTTTGCTCCTTTGGATCGAATGCCTCATCTATTGATTGCCGGCGCCACCGGTTCGGGCAAGTCAGTCTGTATTAATTCGATCATTGTCAGTCTTCTCTATCAGAATAGCCCGGATGAATTGAAATTTATTTTGGTCGATCCAAAGCGGGTCGAGTTGCCGATTTATAACGGCATTCCTTATTTATTAACGCCGGTCATTACGGATGTTAAAAAAACCATTAACGCTCTTAAATGGACGGTTAGTGAGATGGACCGGCGGTTTGATTTGCTTTCCCGCGCCGGTCGGCGCAATATTGCCGCCTACAACCAAAGCACCAGCGATAAATTGCCATATATTGTTTTTGTTATTGATGAGTTGGCCGATTTAATGTCCACGGCAGCCAATGATGTTGAGGGCGGTATTGTCCGGCTGGCTCAGATGGCTCGGGCAGTGGGTATTCATTTGATTTTGGCCACCCAGCGGCCGTCAGTGGAGGTGATTACCGGTTTAATCAAAGCTAATGTGCCGGCCCGAATTGCTTTTTCTGTCGCCTCATTGATTGATTCGCGGACCATTTTGGACAATTCCGGCGCGGAAAAGTTGGTTGGCCGGGGCGACATGCTTTATTTGGGTCCGGAAGTAGCCAAACCCAAGCGAATTCAAGGGGTGTTTTTGTCGGACAAGGAAATTAAGAATGTGGTTGATTATATTAAAAATCAAGGTGAAGCCGAATATATTGAAGAAATAGTGACTAAGCCGGGCGGCTCGGGTTTTTCGGCAGGGGGATTCAGTGAAGACGCTGATCCGCTTTTGGGTGAGGCGCAGGAAATTATCAGGGAGTCGGGCAAGGCTTCGGCGTCGCTGTTTCAACGGCGGTTAAAAATCGGTTATGCCCGGGCAGCCCGGCTATTGGATTTATTGGAAGAGCAAGGTATAGTCGGTCCGGCTGATGGCGCAAAACCGCGGGAAGTGTTTTTGGACAAATTGGGTGGCATTGGGGCGGTCGAGTTTGCCGCTAAAGAACATAATCTAACCGGTGAGTTGGCGGACGGCGGTTTTGCCTCCTTGGAATCTGAGGCGGAACAGGCAAGGGCTGAGACTGAAGACTCAGTAGTTGATCAGTTTGAAGCGATTGATGACGATTCGGCCGGTTCGGTCTTGGAGATTGAGACGGGCGTATCCGGCGAATCGGAAAGCCCAGTAGCGGATGATTGGTCGGCTGAGTTAGAACCGTCTTTCAGCGAAGAAGAAATTAGCGATGAAAATTTATTGGCGGAAGACCCTGAGCCATCAGTTGAACAATTGGCTAAAAAAAATAGTAAGCCACTGTCGGCTGCCAAACGTCAGTCCTTAGCTGATAAGCAAACAAAGGTCAGTTTCGACGATGGGGAATGGAGTTAAGCGATGGTTAGTTTTATTAGAAAAAAAATAGTCCAGAGCGATAATCTGGGTGAACGGCTCAAAGAGGCGCGCCAAGAATCTGGTTTGACTCTGACCGTGATTGCCCAGAGTATTAATATTGCCCCCAAATATTTGGAGGCCATGGAAGACAACCGATTGGACGACCTACCCGGGCCGGCTTATTTAAAAAATTTTTTAAAGTGTTATTGCGCTTATTTACATTTGGATTTTGAGGATTGTTGGTGTCTGGTTGACACGGAACAATGCGTCCGAGCGAATTCGGTTAATCAGCGAATCAAACGTCGATACTTATGGTCCGGACCGAAATTTATTCGTAATTTAATGGTTGTGGTAGCGGCGACCTCGATTTTATTTTTTCTCGGCTTCAAAGTAAAAGATATTTTTGTCGCGCCTAATCTCGAGATTGTTGAACCGGTCAACGGTCTTATTACTGAGGCCAGGCAGGTAGAAATCATCGGTCAAGCCGAGCCAGAGGTGGAATTGGTGATTAATAACCAGAATATTTTTGTTAATGAAGCCGGAGAATTTACTACCCAAGTCGATTTGCAAAAAGGTTTGAATTTGATTAAGATAACAGCCAAGAAAAGATACAGCCGGATTAAAGAAATCAATTTGAGGATTCTTTTAAAAGATAGTGCTGATAATTAATAATTTAGCGATTCTGCTTATGTCTAAAAAGGAAACAGGGGGAGAAATTAGCGAAAAAATTAAGGCCGTTGACGAAGCGATTAACCAAATTAGGACTCGTTTTGGCGACGGTTCCATTATGAAATTTGGCGAAGCCAAAACTATGCAGGTGGACAGCGTACCTACCGGTTGCTTATCGTTGGATATCGCGCTGGGCGTGGGCGGCGTGCCGCGCGGCCGAATTGTGGAAATTTTCGGTCCGGAAGCGTCCGGCAAAACCACTTTAGCTCAGCATGTAGTGGCGGAACTGCAAAAAATGGGCGGGGTGGCCGCCTTTGTTGACGCGGAACACGCTCTTGATCCGGATTATGCCAAGAAAATCGGCGTTAAGATAGATGATCTATTTATTTCTCAGCCAGATACGGGTGAACAGGCGTTGGATATTGTGGAAACCTTGGTCCGTTCCAATGCCGTGGATGTGGTGGTGGTTGATAGCGTGGCAGCCTTGGTGCCTAAAGCGGAAATTGAAGGCGATATGGGCGACCACCATATCGGTTTGCAGGCCAGATTAATGAGTCAGGCGCTTCGGAAGTTGACCGCGGCGATTTCTAAGAGTCGGACGGTTTTAATATTTATTAATCAGACGCGTCAGAAAATCGGAGTTTTTTTCGGTAATCCAGAAACCACCACTGGCGGTATGGCGTTGAAATTTTATTCGTCAGTTCGTATTGAGGTGCGGCGAAGCGCCCAAATTAAACAGGGCGATCGGAATATTGGCAATCGGGTTAAGGTGAAAATTGTCAAAAACAAAGTAGCACCGCCGTTTCAGACTTGTGAGTTTGATATTATGTATAATGAAGGCATCTCTATTACCGGCGATGCCCTGGATACGGCCGTGGTTTATGAGGTGGTTAAAAAATCCGGCAACTCTTATTCTTTGGGCGAGGAAAAATTAGGCGTCGGTCGGGAGAATGCCCGCCGCTATCTGCGGGAAAATCCTAAATTATTAGAGACGATTAAACGCGAGGTTTGGAAAGCGGTCAAAGCCAAAAGAGAGAAAGAGGAGGTATAAGCCGTTGTTGGGGGCGATGAAATAAAAAATATCCTGTTTTAATTATTAGGAACAGGATATTTTTTGTTAATTTGAATTAGTTGGATTTTAGTTTAGGCCCGCTCGGCATATTGGCCGGTATCGGTGTTGATCCGGATAATATCGCCCTCTTTGATAAACAGGGGCACCTGGATTTTTAGTCCGGTTTCTAATTCGGCGGTTTTTGTAACTCGGCCTTGGGCGCTGTTGCCTTTGACGCCTTCAGGCGCGGCCACTACTTTGAGTTCTACTTTGGCCGGCAGTGAAACAGATACGGGTCGACCGTTAAAATACAAAGCATCAACTTTGTTGCCCTCTTTGAGCATTAGCGCTGACTCGCCGATAGTATCGGCCGGGATGTCAAACTGTTCAAAATCGTCTTTAGTCATAAAATAGTAATTGGCGCCGTCAGTGTACAAATAATCAACCGATTTGCGGATTAAGTCGGCTTCCGCCACTTTGTCGCCCGGGTGATAATTAATTTCCACCACCTTGCCGTTGAGCAGATTTTTTAGTTTGGTTTGCATCACCGGTTTGCGTTGTTGCATTCGAACGAAGCGGGCCTCGGTAACCACATAAGGCTCGCCTTCATGGATAATATTGAGGCCCTTTTTGATGTCGTTTAAAGTAGAAATCATAAATTAAATCAGATGAAGTTTGCCGATTATTTAGTGATAAATGGTAAAATAGCCATAATCCGCGCCCGTTTGATGGCTTGGGCCAGTTTACGTTGATGCTTGGAACAGATGCCGCTTCTTTTGCGGGGCACGATTTTGGAGTAGGAGGAAATAAATCGGCGTAAAATCTGCTGATTTTTGTAATCAATCTGATCGACATTATTGACGCAGAAATAGCAATATTTTTCTTTTTGCGCCGGGGCACTGATTGGTTTTTTCTTATTGTTGTTCATAGTTTAAAAGGGTATGTCTTCTATTTTTATCTCTTCATCACTGTCGCCGTTGGCCGATTGATCAGTGGTTGGAGCCGACTGGCGCAGGGTTTCCGGTGCCGGTTTATTGGCGGCTTCGAAATTATTATTGCCGCCATAATTACCTTGGCCGCTACGCGGTCCCAGTTGGATATTTTCGGCGACGATTTCCGTCTTCCAATGGCGAACGCCGTTTTGGTCGTCCCAGTTTCTGGTTTGTAAGCGGCCCTCGACCATACACAGGCGCCCCTTAGCCAGATACTGGCCGACGATTTCTGCTAATTTGCCCCAGGCCACAATATTGTGAAACTCCGCCTGCTGTTGGCGTTGGCCCTGCTGGTCATTCCAGATGCGGTTGGTGGCGACTGTAAATGAGGCGACTGATTGGCCGGCGGCAGTATTGCGGACTTCCGGGTCCTGGGTCAAATTGCCGATGATGATGGCTTTATTGAGATTCATAGAAATTATCTTATGAATTAAAGTTTATTTTATATAAAGTTTATTTTATATAATGTTATCATCTTTGAGGATTTCGTCCAATTTTTCATCCAACTTTTCCATACTGACTTTTTGTGATTCTTTTCTGCGCGGCATTGGCGCTTCGTTTTTGGCGTCAGCCGGAGCGGGGAGGGGTTCTTTACGTTCTTGTTTTTTGGCGATTTCCCCAGCGGTGATTTTGGGCTTAGTGATTATTTGGGCGCGGAGAATTCGTTGGTCCAACTTCAAATCAGTCGACAAGGCTTTGATGTTGGTGGTTTTTTCAGTTTCAAATTCGCTGACAATATAATAACCATGAAAATTTTTGGCAATGGGGTAGGCTAGTTTTTTCTTGCCCAAAAATTCTTGGTAGCCGATTTGACCGTCGTATTTCTTGATTAAATTATCAATTTCCTGACGAATGCCCGTGACTTCGTCCTCGGTAAATTGGCCGGAAATAATGTACAATAATTCGTAGTTTTTCATAATTATAAGTTAATAATTTATTTAAAAAAAATACCCCAAGGCCGGCCCGGGGAAAAAATAATTGGACTGATGCCTTTTCTTCCTGGTCGCTTGAGGCCGGAAGATTAGTGCCGCCAAGGGCGGCTGGGAAAGGTTGATTTTTAAGGTAGATTTATCTTATCACAACGGTCGCTGAAAGTCAACAGCGTCGGCAGTCTCTTTATTAAATTGTCAAATTGTTATATGGTTAATAATATTATGGCGGAATATATTTTTATTTTGGGCAATAATGCCGAATTATCCCGGGCGGAAATCGCTGCGGTTTTTCCGGAGGCCGAAGTTTTGGCGTCAGGCCAAGATTTTTTGGTGGTCCAATTGGCTGAATTGAATTGCCAGTCGGCGCTCAATCGTTTGGGTGGCACTATTAAAATCGGTCAAGGGTTGGGTCGAGCAATTTCGGTCGATAAGGTGGAGCAAAAAATTATGGCCCTTGCCAAATCAGGTAAAGTCAATTTCGGCTTGAGTTATTACGGGGTCAAGCCGGGTAATCTGGGTTTGACAATCAAAAAGCGACTGAAAGAACGGGGGATTAGCTGCCGTTTGGTGGTCAGTCGGAATCAGGCGTTGTCAGCAGTGGTGGTTAAGAAAAATAAGTGTCTGGATTTTATAGTTGTGCCCAAGTGGTGGGGCCTTACTGGCGCGGTGCAGGATTTTGAGGCTTATGGCCATCGCGATTTTGGTCGACCTAAAAGCGACAGCCGTTCTGGCATGATCCCGCCCAAATTAGCCAAAATGATGCTTAATTTGTCGCAGACTGATTTTAAGGAAAAGATTCTAGATCCCTTTTGCGGCTCAGGCACGATTTTGGCGGAAGCGGCGGCGCTAGGTTACACTAACTTGCTGGGCAGTGATTTGTCGATAAAGGCGGTTACTGATAGTCGCGATAATTTAAATTGGCTGCTTGACGAATTAGCTTTGTCCGGAGTGTCGGTTGATATTAGCCAGAGCGATGCCAGAGATTTGGCGCAGCGGTTTGCGAGACATAGTATCGGGGCGATTGTGACTGAGCCATATTTGGGCCCGCCGTTAACCGGTCGCGAAGGCCCGAGACGTATTCGCGCGATTAGTTCTGAATTGGAAGATTTATATCAGGCGGCTTTGGGCCAGTTTGTCAAAATTTTAAAGCCGAGTGGCCGAGTGGTGATGGTTTTTCCCCAGTGGCATTTAGCTGGCCAAACTCATCAGTTGGGGGTTAAGGCAGTTGGTTTTGTCCGGCGCGACTCTGGGCGATTGATTTATCGTCGGCCTCGGCAGATTGTTTGGCGGCAAATTAGGATTTTTGAAAAACAATAAATATTCAATCAACTAAAAAAGCGGTGCCGGCAATATTTGTCGGGACCGCTTTAAGTTGGCTTAAGCTTGGTCGCGGTCATCAATAATAATGATGCCCGGTATTTTTCTCAAGTTTTGCCGCTGGTCCAACAGTTGAGACACGGCCATCCGGTGGCAAAAAGTAACATGGTCCTGGCTTTGGTCTTTTAGGGCCAAACTAAAAGGATAAAATATCTTTTGTTCTTTTTCTAAAATTTGCAGAGCTTCTTTGGCGCTCCAGGCGCGGACATTTCCCTTGATTTGTTTGGGGTCGTCCAAGCTTTTTTTGGCTTGATAAAACCAAATCGGCGGCTGTTGGGACATTACGCTTCTCCTTTAAGGCAATAAGGAACAACTGACTATTAGAGCAGTTATAATCTATTTTGGTTATAAAGTCAAGGGGGCAGGCGGCAGCTGGTTAAGTTTGGTTTTTAGGGTTGTTTTACAAATTAAATTTTATAATTATAGGCTAAAATTAATTAACTAAAAGAAAAAGGGCGGGCCGAGATTTGAATTTCTCGGTCCGCCCTGTTGTCGGCTAGTGGCCGTTGGCCTGCTTTTCGGCGAGGATTTCGCCGATGTTGGCCTTGAGGCCATCGGCGCGATTGATGAAATCTCGCGCTGAGTTTTTCGGCCTACGGCGCCAGTCAGCTTGCTTTTCGGCGGCGGCCGAGAAAGCATACAGGAAGCGCCTGGCGCCTTCCTGAACCGGACCGAACAACTCGGGCTTCAGCCGGTAAGCGAATTCCACTACCTCTTCAAGTGAGGTGAGGATTTCGCTCTTTTCGCCTTTTGCCCACTTGTCGATCAGAAGCTGGAAGCGCTCCGCTCGGAAGAGCGTCGGCCCCTTTTCGGGCACCAACACTTCCAGCCGGGTGTAGTGGCTGGAAAATCCCCGGCCGACAATACCTTCGAAAACCAAATACTTCTGGTTTTCGATGGTTTCGGTCTCGGGCCGAGTCCGGCGCAGGTCCGGCGTGTCCGGCACCCGGCGGAGCAGCTGGTGCCAGCCGTTATTGTGCCGGTTCTGGAACTCAGCCGGCCAAAGTTCGGCCAGCTGCTGCAAAGCCAGTGCTCGGCAGTAGCGGACCACGCCTTCGCCCGCTTCCTTGCCGAAGACGGCTTTGGCCGCCGCTTCCGGCGAGGAAGCGCAAACCTCTTCGCCGTTCGACAGCCAGCCCCAGCTATCGGGGTCGGGTTGGAGCGGCTGGATTCGAAATTCAATCGAATCCAGTCCGGGTTTTTTGCCGGAGGCAACCAAGGACATGATGCCGCAACGGTTGCCATATGGCAGACCGATGAGAAATTTGCCCTCGGCCGGCTTGGGGCAACGGCGCAGGACATCCTTGTCCATAGCCAGTCCCGAGCCAGTTATCTCCTCAAGCAGCTTGTAAAACTGCTTGAGCTTTTCCCCGAAAATGCCGGGGAAGACGACAGCGGCCTGCTCGCCGTCGTCGATGATGAGGGCCGTGCCCTTTTTGGGGCTCGCGGCCTTAAGCGCCTTGGCCACGGCTTGGCCGTGTTGGCCAAGCTTGATTAGGCAGGCGCCTTTGAGAAACTGCTCGCCCGCCGCTTTGCTGCTAGAAAAAAATTCTACGTTCATCTCTCTCTCCTTCCGAATTTTGGGCATTTTATTGCCCGGTTTTCAAAAATCAGCGACCAGCCCTGTGCCAGCAGCTGAAAATACCATATAAAGGACAAAGCAAGCGTTTTTGCTTGCAACATATAATTATATCACATTTGACTTTTTTTGTCAATGGTAATTAAAAATAATAATAAAAAAGAGCCAAAATTGGCTGAATTAGGAAAGTAGAAATTAGAAACTGGAAATTAGAAACTGGTCCGCCCCTGCCTACCGCCTGCCTGCCCTGCCTACCGGCAGGCAGGGCAGGCATCCTAGGCGGATGGAAATTAATAAGTCGAAGGTCTATAAAGTCCATAAAGTCGAAAGTCTAAAATGGAAAATGGAAATTAGAAATAATAAATCCAAAATCCCAAGCTCTAAACCTAACCAGCTAATAGGCTAATAAGCTCCAAATCTAATAAGCTAATAAGCTAAAAAGAAATTTTATTAACAAGTTAAGTGCTGATAGTGATAGAGTCTATCAATAAAAAAAACAGCGCTTTGATAAAAAATTCCCAAATGCCGATAATTGCCACGGCGGACAAAAAAATAATTAGATAAAAAATAATTTTTAGTTTTTTATCATCGTCCATAAGATTCGGTTAATGTTTTATTGGGCAAAGCGGAAATGGGCGACATCGCCGTCAGCCATAACATACTCTTTGCCTTCCAGGCGGATTAGGCCTTTTTCTTTGGCTTTGGCTTCGCCGCCGGCATCAACCAAATCTTGCCAATTGATGATTTCCGCTCGGATAAAGCCCTGTTCAAAGTCGGTATGAATTACTCCGGCCGCTTGGGGGGCTTTGGTGCCGCGTTTAATGGTCCAGGCCTTGGATTCCATTTCCCCGGAAGTAAAAAAAGTAATCAATTCCAGTATTTCATAAGATTTTTGTATTAGTCGGTCCAGTCCGGAAGCGTTGAGCTTGAGCTCGCTTAAATATTCCTTGGCTTCTTCGGGCGACAATTCCGCCAGCTCGGCTTCGATTTTGGCGGAAATGGGAATATAATCAGTTTCTTGAAAAATATTGTCTTCGTCCACATTTAAGACATAAATCATTGGTTTTAAAGTCAGCAGGTTTAGGTCTTTAATTATTTTTTTTTCTTCTTGGTCGGTGATGATGTCGGTGGCCGGTTGCCCATTTTCCAGGCCAGCTTGCAATTTGGCCAAAATCGGCTCTAATGTCATGGCGTCTTTATCACCGCTTTTGGCTAGCTTGCTGTTTTTGACCCGTCGTTTTTCCAAAGTTTGCAAGTCGGCAAAGATAAGTTCAAGATTTATTGTTTCTTTGTCCGATTCAGGGTTGATTTGGCCGGCGACATGGGTGACATTTTTATCTTGGAAATGGCGTAACACCTGAACAATAGCATCTACTTCTCTGATATTGGCCAGAAACTGGTTGCCCAATCCTTCGCCTTTGTGAGCGCCCTGGACTAGGCCGGCAATATCAACAAACTCAATCGTGGTCGGCACGATTTTGGCTGATTTTGACACTTGAGCCAATTTATCCAGTCGGTCGTCCGGCACCGCCACCACCCCGACATTGGGATTAATGGTGCAGAAGGGGTAATTGGCCGCGTCAACCTGTTTTTTGGTTAGCGCCTTAAATAGGGTGGATTTGCCGACATTAGGCAAGCCGACAATACCGATGGAAAATGACATAGAAATTAATTAAGTTAAAAGTCAATAAAATTTATAAGATTAAAAGTTGGGAAAATTGATTTAACTAATATAACAAAAAAACCGCTTTTTTTCAAGATGATTTGCTCTAACGTCTTTTTTCTTTTAAAATGATTTAAGTGGCCGATTTCTGATTAATAAAAATCAATCAGCTCTATTTTCTTTATGACTGAAAAATATCAAAATTTTTTAAAAACCGAATTTGTCGTTTTTGACATCGAGACTTCCGGTTTAGACCCGCTGAAAGACGAGGTGCTGGAAATCGCCGGCCTTAAATTAATCGGCGAGCAGGAAGCGGCGCGCTTTGAAGCCTTAATTCAGCCGACTAGGCCGGTATTGCCGGAAGTGGAGAAAATTCATGGGTTGAACGAGATTTTTTTATTGGTTAACGGCCGACGCAATGAAGAAGTAATTGGTGATTTCTTGAATTTTGTCGGCGAGGCGATTATTGTCGGTCACAATATCCGCGGTTTTGATTGGTTATTTATTTTGGAACACTTAAAGAAGAAAAATCAGCCCCTGCCGGCTAATAAAATTATCGATACTTTGGAATTGTCACGACAATTATTGTCATTAGCAACTTATAATTTATCCAGTGTGGCCAGTTATTTCGGCTTGGACCATAAAAATGCCCATCGGGCGATGCCGGATGTGGAAATTAACGCCAAAGTGTTTTTAGAACTAATGAAACAGCTGCTCAATTCGTCCGGTTCCGCTTAAGCGGCTTTTTTATTGTTGGGAGACTTAATAAATGATATAATTATCAGTATGTATAAATTGCAGTCTCAATAAATATGTCAAAAATTTATAATTTTAGCAGCTTTAATCTGTTTTCTCGGTTATTGTCCTACCTAGCGGTAGTTTTTTTTCTGTTTTTTTTTGGTCTTTACGGTTACTTGGTTAATACGGAAATTAGCAGCGCCAGTTTGGGTCAAGTTCGTGGCAGTTATGAAATGGCCGCTGACGCGCCAGTCGCGGTGATAGTGGTGGATGAGCCAAGTGTTTACACTCCGGGATCAAGCGGTTATGCCCCGGATTGGGGGATGCATTTAACCAAGGGCTATGCTCCATATCCGATTTTCTTTCAGGGTTGGCAATCCACGCCGCGGGAAGATATTGTTAAATACGAATGGGACTTTGGCGATGGCAGCGCTAAGTTTTACGGCTTTAACGCCGCCCATGTTTATGAAACGCCGGGCAATTACACGGTCAGCTTAAGAGTGTTGAATAGCGCCGGTGTGTGGAGCGGTTATGATTCGATTAATGTAGAAATAATGTCTCGTGCCGGCAAGCGAACCTATTATGTTGATTCGCAATTAGGCGACGATAGTAATAGCGGCTTATGCGAGACCCCCGATGGTAAGGGTTGCGGACCATGGCGGACTGCTCAGAAAGCCTTTGCCTCAATGCCTCGGCCAAATCAATGGAATACCAATCTTTCCACTTGGATCTATCAGCCCGGGGACCGGATTTTGTTCAAGCGCGGCCAGGCCTTTGAAGTGACCAGTAAAACGACGATTGGCAATGGTTATGGCACCGGCGGTTATTATTTTGGCGCTTACGGCTCGGGTGCCAAACCCTTAATCCAATGGAAAGGCGCTAGTAGTGATTTTATGCTTGATTTTGATTTAGGTAGCGGGTATATCGGTTTTATTGATTTGCAATTTCAATTTTATAATGAGACCACCGGCGTCAAGGGGATTGGCTTGATTTGGGTCAATGAATATCTCAAGAATATTTTATTTTTACGCGATGATTTTTATAATCCTGACAATGGTGTTTGGAATATTAGCGGGGTGGATAAGTCTCGACCGGTGTCCGGTCTTTTCATGGTTGATAGCACCGTTCATAACAATGAAACTCACAGCACCTCAGTAACTCAAATAGCCGCTTTTGGCCTTAATTCATTGGCAATTCTCAACAGCACTTTTGACCAGTCCGGTAATCACACTGCTTATTTTGGGTATATTGATAAAGCGGTCATTAAAGATAGTGTTTTTTCTCGCCCCGCTTTTGGTCGGGCGGCTTTGCGAATCAGCGGTGAAAGCTTTGAATTTCCAGCCAATAATATTTATGTTGCTGACAATTATTTTCTTGGTTGGGTTGACCCGGTTGCCGACAGTCGCGCTCACAATGGCGGCGGCACCAGGTATAATTATAATTTGGTTAATTTTGGCCCCAATAATACCTCAGAAAAGATGTTGACTGATATTATTTTTGAAAATAATGTTGTCACCAATAGTGAAAGTTTAATGGATATTACTAATGGAGAAAACATTAAGATAAGAAACAACATTTTTGTGACCCCTGATGTCTCTACCGCTCGTAAATTCGCTTTTTCCTCAAACGTTGGCTGGGAAACCAGACCCTTAAAAAATGTTGACTTTGTTGGCAACACTTTTGTTTTAAGCGGGAATGTGCCCACTTATGCCTTGAATGGCATTTTACAAATAAATGATTTTGACAAAACCTCTGTTTATGGCGATCGTCATCAGAATGTAAGAATAATGAATAATATTATTTATTCCAATGGTTCAGGGAGGGCAATTTCGTTTGATAAGCTTGATTCTAGTGATGTGGCGGAATTTACCATCAATAATAATATTTATTATTTGGCTAATGCGGTTCAGGCTAAATTGATTTTTGTTGACGGTATTGGTTACACTCTGAGTGAATGGCAGACTCAAACCGGTCAGGATTTAAATAGTTTAACTTCGCAACCTTTATTCCAATCAACTGTTAATACTATTACTCATAGCCCCGGTCAACCGGCCAGTTTGGCGGCTGGCATTGCCGAAGCGGATGCTTACAAAAACATATTTAAATTGGTCGCTGATAGTCCGGCTGTAAATGCCGGCGCTAATTTGGGCGCTGATTTATATTATGATTTTTTTGGCACTAAGCGACCCCAAGGCGCGGCGACTGATATTGGTTTTTATGAGCTGGCGTCTGCTTCTCCTCCGCCTCCCATCTGCTCGCCTGATTGGATCTGCACTGCCTGGAGTCCGACTACTTGTCCGTCTTCCGGCACCCAGACCAGAACCTGTACTGATAAAAATAATTGCGGCACGACTAGCGGCAAACCGGCGACCACTCAAACTTGTACTTATGTTGCTCCCATCTGCTCGCCTGATTGGATCTGCACTGCCTGGAGTGTTTGTAATTCTGCGGGCCGGCAAATCAGAACCTGTACTGATAACAAGTCTTGTGGTACGGCCAGCAGCAAGCCGAGCGAATCGCAAGCTTGTACTTATATTCCGCCTCAAGGCGGGTCTATACCGGAGACGCAAAAAACCCAATCGACTAATCGTGAGCGCCTGAGTTATAGATTTTATCAGGGCCGGCTGGTTAAATTGGCCAATGACTCGGCGATTTATCACATTGGTCCGGACAATAAACGCCGGTTATTTTCCAATGAGGGCACTTACTGGACCTGGTATTCAGGTACTTGGAAGGATCAGATTATTGAGACAGTTTCTCAAGATGAATTTGATAATATTGCGATTGATAAGAATGTTACTATTCGGCCCGGCGCTAGTTTAATAAAATTCGCCAATAGCGCCAAAATTTATGCTGTTTTACCCAATGATACTTTATGTACCGTGACTGGTTTGTATAATAATTACTGGCGGAACAGAGTGATTTTAATTCAGAATTCATTTGAAATGGATTACACTAAAGACGGTAATTGCCAAATTGCCGCTTCTTCCAAATATCCGGACGGGTCCCTAATTCAATATAAGGAATCGGCGGAAATTTATTACATTCTGGACGGCTATAAACACCTGGTATCGCCAGAGGTGTTTAAAGCCAATAATTTTAGCCAAGCCAATACTGTCATTAACGTTCCGACCACCATTAGTTATCCGACCGGTTGGGATTTGGAGAAGTGGTAGTTATCTTTTTTGGGATTAAAGTCAATAAACTAAAGACGCCCCAATGGGGCGTCTTTAGTTTGGTTGCCGGCAATGATTGATAGCCAATCGCTGGCGGGTATTTATTTTTTTGATAAGAGATAAGTGTTTTTAAGCAAACAGGCGACGGTTAATGGGCCGACCCCTCCCGGGACCGGTGATAACCAGCCGGCAATTTCCGCTACTGCCGCATCGACATCGCCAACAGTCTTTCCCGCCACTCGGTTAATACCGACATCAATCACAATGGCGCCGTCTTTGACGTTTTTCTTTTTTAAAGCGTTGGCGCGGCCAAGAGCGATAATGATTAGATCATACTTATAGCAATCAGTCGGTATTTTTTTTGTTGTTTTAGCCGATTTGATGTCCAAGTTTGTTTTTAGGTGTTTTTTCAGGTCTGTTAGAAAAACATCGCTGTTACCGATGATGATTGTTTTTTTGTTTTTCAGATTTTGGCCGGTCGCTTTTAGGAGTTCAATAATTGCCCCAATGGTCGGTGGAATCAGTTTAGGATTTTTGGCCACAAAACCGTCGACATCTTTAGCCGGATTAATGGCGTTGATAATTTTATCGGTCTGATATTTGTCCGGGAGCGGCAATTGGACAATAATGCCGTTAATGTTTTTATCCTGATTGAGAAATTTTATCAATTTTATTAATTCTTGTTCCGAGATGTTGTCGTAACATTTTTTGTTGCATAGATATTTATGAAAAACAATGCCGATTTGTTGGCAGGATTTTTCTTTTAGTTGGAGATATAATTCCGAAGCTGGATTATCGCCAACTAAAATAGCGGCTAGACCAGGTCGGTTTTTTTGCCGCGAAATTTTCTTGGCTAAATCCAATTTGATTTTTTCCGCCAATATTTTACCGTCGAGAATTTTGGCGGTCGCCTTTATCATAAGTCAAGTTAGTAAAGAGGAAATTTTTTAGTTAAGTGGAAAACTTTCTGCTTGATTTGTTGACGCAGTTTTTGGTCGGCGGGGTTGTGCAGAATTTGAGCGATCCACTGGCCGATTTGTTTCATTTCTTTGTCTTTTAAGCCGCGAGTGGTTAAAGCCGGCGTGCCGATTCTGATGCCGGAAGGATTAAGCGGGGTAGCCGGGTCAAATGGAATCATATTGGCATTGGTGTAAATTGCCGCTTCGGCCAGTAGTTCGGCGCCTTGTTTACCGGAGAGGTTCAAGTTTTGGCAATCAATCAATACTAAGTGGTTCTCGGTGCTTTCAGCCACTAATTTAAGGCCTTGGTCAATTAGAGTTTGGGCTAGTGTTTGAGCGTTTTTAACGGTTTGTTTCTGGTCTCGGGCGAATTTGGCGGATAGCGCTTCTTGGAAACAGACCGCTTTGGCGGCCGTGATATGATTTTGGGGGCCGCCCTGCAGACCGGGAAAAATCGCTCGATCAATTTGTTTAGCCAGCGTTTTTTTACAAATAATAAAAGCGCTTCTCGGCCCGCGAAGAGTTTTGTGAGTAGTCGAGGTGACCACATCGGCGTAAGGAAACGGCGAGGGATGAACCTTGGCAATAATCAGTCCGGCAATATGAGCAATATCGGCCAACATTAGAGCATTGACGCTGGCGGCAATAGCGCCGAATTTTTTAAAATTTATTTTTTGGGTATAGGCAGTAGCGCCGCAGACAATCATTTTAGGTTTTTCTCGTTTGGTGATTCGGGCGATTTCTTGATAATTAAATTTACCGGTTCGAGGATTGACGCTGTAATGGACAAAATTAAATAATTGGCCGGAAAAATTGACCGGACTGCCATGAGTCAAGTGGCCGCCAGCGCCCAGATCAAGCGCCAGAATTTTATCGCCGGGTTTTAATAAACCAAGATAGGCAGCCAAATTGGCCGAAGAGCCGCTATGAGGCTGGACATTGGCGTGCCAGTTTTTATCATTTAGGCCGAACATTTTTAGCGCCAGCGCTTGGGCGGCCGTTTCTATTTCATCAATAAATTGGTTGCCGGTGTAGTAGCGTTTGCCAGGATAGCCTTCGCTGTATTTGTTGGAGAGCGGCGTGCCCATGGCCTTTAAGACATTTGAGGAAGCGTAATTTTCACTGGCAATCATCACTAAGCTATTTTGTTGACGTTTGGTTTCTTGGGTGATTAATTGGAAGATTTTTTGTTTATTCATATTGATATCGTAACAAAAATTGGCGGTAAAGACAACCGGTTTGCTAAATTTATAATATAGTTTTATAATTTAATTAAATTAGTTCTTTAGTTTTAATCTAGGAGGATTCAGGAATGAGTTTATTTAAGTTTATCGGGTTTTCTCAGACAGTATCAGCCACCGCCCCCAAGATTGATCCCCAACAAAGGGGGACAATTATTCCATTTCCGGCAACTAAGGTTGCTTCTGGTCCGACTCGGCCGATTATTTCCTTAGAACAAGCGGTGATTCAGGAAATTATCAGCGAGATCGGGTTGACTAACGTTGTCACGGAAGCTATTTTTGCCAAAATGATGTCGCGGTTGACTAGTGCCGGCATCACCACGGTTTTAGCGGCGATGAATGATGGTCAGTTAAGCCAGTATAGGCAATTTTTTCGTCAGTATTATTGCGGCAAAAAATGAATAACCGCCCATTTTCTTTTTGAAAATGGGCTTTTGTGAATAAAAGAATTAGGAGTTTGGTGTTTACTAATTAATTTTAAAACCGTAATTGTTAATTTGATTTATAATATTTTGTCCTTTGTTTTTAGGGGTTAGGCGTTTTTTGAGTAATGGGTCTTTCTAGTGTTTTTACCATATAACTTCCTTCCAGATTATAACCATTTTTACGGTAATATTCACGGACGCCAATGCCAGAGATGACAGCAATTTTTTTCAGTTGGTGCTGACGAGTGATTTTTTCCGCCTGTTGCAGTAATTTTTTGCCCAGGCCCAAATGTTGCACGGCGCCGGTCTGGTTTAGGGGGGCGAGCTGACCATAAGTATGCAGTTCGCGGATAATGGCGGTGTTTTTTAACTCAGCCATGAAATTATTTTTTGGCTGGCTGTTTAGCCGCAGTCTTAGGAAGGCATAAAGGATTTTATCGTCTCGTGTTTCATAGCTCAAGAAATATTCACTGCCGCCACTAGCTGCATATTTTATAATTTTTAATTTTAAATTTGAAGTTTTAAATTTAAAATTTTTATTCTGGTGTCCGGCTTCGCGACAGCGGAGGCATTGACATTGCCAGCCTTCCTTGACACTTTGTTGTTGGATTAGTTGGCGTAGATTGGTGATTTTGTTGCCGGCGACAATGCTTTCTTTGGGGATGTCGCGTATTAGTCGGGTGATGCGCACCCAGGGCGGCGTGATTTTTTTTATTTTTTTTATCAATTCGATTAGTTGTTTGTTCGTGTAGGGTCGGTATTTTTTTTGTTGCCATAATTTGTATAAATCGGCATACTGATTGACGACACAAGGATAAATTTTGACCATATCCGGCAGCCAGTCGGGGTGGCGGTATATTTTTTTAAACATGTTTAAATCTTGAGTCGGAGTGGAGCCGGGTAAATTAAGCATCAAGTGGAAATTAATTTTAAAACCAGCCGTTCTAAGAAGGCTAATGGCCTTGGCGCTGTCTTTAGCGCTGTGGCCGCGGCGGTTTAATTTTAAGATTTTGTCGTTTAGGTGTTGCAAGCCGAGTTCAACCCGGGTGCAGCCGAGCCGTCTCAGGCGGACAATCTCTTTTTTTGTGATAAAGTCGGGCCGGGTCTCCAGGGTCAGGCCGATACAACGGTGTTTGGCGGTTTCGTTTTGGTGTTGAGCCCTTATCAGTGAATTGGCCCGGCGGCCGTTTAAGGCTTCAAAACAGCGTTTAATAAACCAACTTTGGTATTGAGGCGAGTGGTGCGACCAGGTGCCGCCCATAACTATTAGTTCGATTTTGTCGGTGTTGTGTCCGTTCGCTTTAAGCGCTTTTAGTCTGGTTTGGATTTGGCGGTAAGGGTCAAAATCATTCAAAATCGCTCGCATTACCGCCGGTTCATTGGACAAGTAGCTTTTGGGCATATTGGTTTCAGTCGGGCAGTATAAGCAGTTGCCCGGACAGGGCAGGGGCTTAGTCAGGACGGAAATGACCGCCACCCCCGATAGGGTGCGGACCGCGCGTTTGGTGAGCAATTTTTCAAGGTGGTCAGCTGGCCGAATTTTTTTATTTTTGACCAGTCGGCGGTAAGCGGCTAAGAGCTGGGATTTTTCCGGCGGTGGCAGCAGAAGTTGACCGGCCTGTTTCCTGACCAAAATAAAAAAATCTTTTTCCGTTTGCGGATTTTTTTGGACAAGCGCGGTAATGATTTTTTCCAGGTTTTTTGGGGTCATAATATGGGAAAGATAGCATAAAAATGGTTGAAAGTCTATAAGATTGGAAATAGAATATGGTCCGCCCGCGGCGGATGGAATATGGAATATACAATATTGGAAAATAGGATAAAATACCAAATTCAAAATCTCAAGCTCCAGAACTGCTTTAGCGTTCAATGGTAGCAGAGATAAGATAGGTAATAATTTTTTGAGATTTTATAACTTTGAGATTTATTTGTTATTTATGATTTGTAATTTGTGATTTTATAAATAAATATGCTAATAGACTTAAATTGTTTCCTATGTTAAAATAAGCGGCAATAAGCATTATTATGGACACAAAAGCGAGCAAAAAAATTTTAAGCGAAACCAGGGAGATTTATAATCGCATTGCGCCAAGTTTTTCTGACACTCGTTCTAAGTGGTGGCGGGGCTTTGGCGATTTTGCTCGATATGTTCAAGCCGGCGATAAAGTGATTGATATTGGTTGCGGCAACGGACGAATGGCGGAAATTTTTACTGGTAAGGGCATAAGTTATTGGGGCGTGGATGCTTCGGAAAAATTAATCGCTATCGCCAAAAAAAGATTCAAGGATTATTCCGGGGTAAGGTTTATGGTCGGTGATATCCTGGAAGCTGACGATTGGCACTTGTCGGAAGACGAAAAAAATGATTTTGATTTGGCGTTGATGTTGGCAATTCTGCATCATTTGCCCGGCCGGATTTATCAGCTTCAGGCGCTGGAAAATGCCGGTCGGCGCTTAAAGCCCGGCGGGCGGCTGGTTGTTTCTAATTGGAATTTGTTTCAATACAAACAGTTTCGGCGGTATTGGCGGCAGATCCTTAATTATAGATTTAAAGCCGGGCAATACGGCGTCTGGAGTCTTAAAGATGCTTTTATTCCCTGGAAACTAAAGGATAATTGGCAGATGCGCTATGTCCATTCTTTTTCCAAAGGCGAATTAAAGGGGCTTTTAGTTGCGGCCGGCTTTGAGATAGAAGATATTTTTTATGAGCATCGGGGGCAGCGAACGGATTTTTGGGGCGGCAGTAATTTGATGGCAATTGCTTTAAAAAAATGATATAATTTTTATAATTAATCAAATCTATATGAAACAAGTAAAAATTTTAACAGTTCTTTTGGTCGGGTGTTTTTTGTTGGCGCCGGTTTGGGTTGGCGCTCAAGAGCTACCAACAAATAAAGACAGTTTTTATGTTTCGGCCGATCAGACTATTGATAAAAACATTTTTCAGATGGCCGGTTCAGTAGTGATTGATGGTCAAGTCAATGGTGATATCTTTGTGGCTGGCAATGTAGTGGCGATTAACGGGCCGGTCAGCGGCAGTGTGTTTGCCGCCGGCAACAGCGTTTCCATTAAGGGACCGGTGGGCGGCAGTGTGTTTGCCGCTGGTAGCAGCGTTGATGTGGCCGGCGAAGTCCAGGGCAGTATCCGGGTTGCCGGCAGTAATGTGACGATTAGCGGTAAAGCGTTGCAAAATATTTCTGCGGTTGGTTCAAATATCGCCATAGCGCCGGGGTCTTTGGTCGGCTGGGATTTATTGGTATCCGGGGTGAATGCCAGTGTCAACGGTTTAGTTGGTCGCAATGCCAAATTGGACACTGCTTATTTGGTTTTAGGCAGTCAAGTGGGCGGCGATGTTGAAGCGACTATTGCCCCGGACGGCTCTTTATCCTTGGCTGAGGGCGCTAAAATTATGGGTCAATTGAATTATAATTCACTGGAGCAAAATCAGCTGTCTAAAAGCGAGGGCGCGACAGTTTTGGGCGAGACTAACTGGCAAAAAAAAGACTCCGCCCCCAAAGATAAGCCGTTTCGGGTGTCCTATAATCCCCTTTTTTCTTTTTTTAAATTAGCTTCATTTTTCGCTTCAATTGTTTTGGGACTGGCCTTTATTTATTTAATTAAAAAACCAACCAAGCAGATAGCGGAAAAAATGATTGCCAAGCCGGCAGTTTCAATCGGCTGGGGGTTAGTATTTTTCGCCCTAATTCCTTTCGTCTCTTTTCTATTATTGTTTACTATTATCGGTATTCCCTTTGCGTTTATCGCCATGGTGATGTATTTTATCGGCATCTATATCGCCAGGGTCTTTATCGCTGTTGCTTTCGGTTCTTATCTAATGAAACTGATTAATAAAAATAAAGAATCAAGTCTGGGGTTGTCACTAATTGTTGGTCGAGTGGTTTATTTTTTATTGACCACCTTGCCGATTGTCGGCTGGCTGATTAAGTTGTTGACCTGGTGGTGGGCGTGGGGAGCTATATTTATGATTAAGACAGACATTTTAAAAAAAATTAACGATTAATTCTTTTCATGGCCGGTATTAGCCCCAACATTTTTAAGGAATATGATATCCGTGGTCGCTATCCGTCGGAAATAGATAAAAACGCGGCCTACCGGATTGGTCGCGCTTTTGTCTTAAGCCAAAAAGCCAAAAAGATTGTGGTGGGACGCGATTTTCGTTGGGAATCCGGACAAGCGGCTGAAGAATTTGTTCGGGGCGTGTTAGACCAAGGCGGCAATGTTTATGACTTAGCCGTTAACAGTACGCCGGCAATGTTTTTTGCTGTGGGCGTTCGCGGCTTTGATGGTGGAGCGGCTGTTACCGCTTCACACAACCCTGACGGTTATACCGGTTTTAAACTCTGCGGGTCAAATGGTATTTTAATCGGCGCTAAAAGTGGTTTAAATCAGATTGCCGCTTTGGCCGACAAACTAAAGCCCAGATTCGGGCGTCCGGGCAAAATAATTAAGATGGAAATTTTTGCTGATTATTTTCGATTCGTCAATAGTCTGGTTGACCTTTCCGATATTAGAGGCTTTAAATTGGTGTTGGACGCTTCCAGCGGTTCCGGCGCTCAATTGGCTGATTATATTTTTGTTCGCTCAGCGGCAAAAATTATTAAGATGAATTTTCGCTCTGGCGACCGTTATCCCGATCATGGCCTTAATCCGATGTTGGCAGCCAATCAAAAATTAGCTTGCCGCGAAGTTAAAAAGAATCAGGCTGATTTGGGGATTATTTGGGACGGCGACGGCGATCGTTGTATTTTTATTGATGAGCGAGGCCGGTTTGTTGAGCCGTATTACATTAATTGTCTTATCGCTAAAATAATTTTAGCCCGCTATCGGCGGGCGAGGATAGCGATTGACGCTCGTTTGCCAGTGGGACTAGCTCAAGTTATCAGCCAGGCTGGCGGTCGACCGGTGATTTGCCGTTCCGGTTATGCCAATATTGTTCAACTGATGCAGAGAAAGAGGATTTTGTTTGGTTGTGAGAATTCTGGCCATTATTTTTTCAATTTTTTGCTGTCCGGCAATAACAAAAAAAATTTTATTTTTGGCGATGCTATTATTCCGGTTTTATTGATTTTACAATATTTAGGTAGTAATAACTTGGCCCTGTCAGAAGCAGTTGGTGATTTTAAAAAAACTTTTATTATTTCCGGCGAGATTAATTTTCCAATTAAAGATTTCCAGCGGCTTGAAAAAAGTCTAATTCGGAAATATCGTCAGTATCGGCAAGAGCGGTTGGACGGTTTATCTGTTTATGCTGATAAGTGGTTTTTTAATGTCCGTCCCAGCCACACCGAACCATTAGCTCGACTTAATATTGAAGCAGTCAGCCGGCCAGTGTTAAGGGGGCTCAAAAAAGATTTAATTAAGTTCATCCACTAGTGCCAATAAAATAAGGCTGGGAAAATTCCCAGCCTTTTGGTTAGGCCGTTTGAAATTCTGTGGCGATCGCTTCGGCCACTTTTAGCTCAGCCGCTTCTTTGGCCCGTCTGATGGCGCTGGCCAGGTCTTTAGGGCGGACGTTGCCGTGAGTAACTATTGGCGTTCCTTTGACTCCCAGTAATTGGGCGCCGCCGACTCGTTCCGGGCTGATATTGTGGTGTGCCAACTTGATTAGTCGGCCCAGAAAACCAAAGCGATTGATTACTCCCTCGGCGGTTTTGAGGGCGATATTGCCCAAAATACCCGGACAGACTATTACATTCACATCATCAACAAACAACTCGGTTGGTTCAATGTTACCCTTAAAGGTGTCGAAAGTCGCTGTCAATTCACGGTAGGCTAGACGCATTGAATCCGTGCCCTTGGTCGGTTCGTTGCCGATATTGAGCATTTTGATGATTGGTTTAGCCAAGCGGTAGATTTTGCGGCAGTATATTTCGCCCATTCGGGCGTAATTAACCAAATCATCAGCGTCGGCTTCGGGCCAGGCGCCGGCATCTAATAGGAGACAGTAGTCGTTTTTGTTGGGAATGGGCAGAGCGATGGCCGGTTTTAGGCCGGTTTTGACAGTCCCTAAAACAGTCACTGCCAGACCGACCATAAAACCGGTTTCGCCGGGCGAAACAAAAGCGGAAAACGTTTTGTCTCTCAGGCCGTTAAAGCCTAGATTGAGCGAGCTGAGGCAGCGTCGGTGGTGGTAGGAAAATTTTTCTCCCATTGGAATTGTTTCGTCGCAACAGAGCTGGCTTTGAGGGGGTAAGAAATTTTCGGTTAGTTTCAGCGCCGTCGGCCGGCCGATCACTACCAGTTCCTCCGCTTCAACCGTTCCCTTTTTTAAGGCGAGTTTAACGCCCTCAATTGTTGGTTGGGGACCATTTTCCGACATTAGATCCACGGCAATGATCATAGCTTAATCCTCCTGAAATATTTTAAGGTGCTGTTTCATCAACAAATAGTCCTCTTTATAATAATAATCCTCACCTGGTGCAATCAAGCGAGGAGTAATTAATTGTCTAACTAAGACCGATTATTTTTTTTACCTCAGCTATTGTTTGGTTGGCGATTTTTTCGGTTGCCTTTCGGCCGGCGGCTATTATTTCTTCCATTTGTCGCCGGTCAGTGTTTAGTTTATCTTTACGGGTCCGAAAGTCAGCAAAATAATCAGCGAGTCCCTGGGCAATTATTTTTTTGGTTTGGGTCATATTAGCCGATTCAAACGGACCAATCATATTTTCCGCGAATGAGTCGTAAATCAGGCGTAGGTTGGCGACACCGGCCGGCGTAGTGACGGCTCGAGCGATTTTTTTGTCGATTATTTCCGGTTTTTCATCAATGCCGATCCAGTGCTTATCACCTAATGATTTGGACATCTTTTTTTCCGGCTCGGACAGGCTCATTAATTTTGGGGTTGGCGTCAACAGTGGTTTGGCTTCAGGAAAATAATCAGTTTGGTATTTATTATTAAACCAGCGAGCAATATCGCGAGTCAATTCAACATGCTGAATTTGGTCTTGACCGACTGGCACCAGCTGGCCGTGATAAAGTAAAATATCCGCCGCTTGCAACACTGGATAATCAAACAGGCCCACATTAATATTAAGGGCTTGGTTTTTTGCTTTATTTTTAAATTGGGTCATGCGTTCCAGTTCGTTGATCGGAGTGACAGTGTTAAAGATCCAAGTTAATTCAGTGCAAGCGGGTGTTTGTGATTGGACAAAAAGCGTGGATTTTTCGGGATTCAAGCCAGCCGCCAGATAGTCAGCCAGGAGGTTGGCGATTTGTTGGTGTTTTTCCTCCGGACGATAGTTTTCCGTGAGAGAGTGATAATCGGCGATAAAAAAATAGCAGTCATAGTTGCCGCTGTTCTGGATGTCCACCCAGTTTTTTAGGGCGCCTAAGTAATTACCCAGATGGAGCTGGCCGGTCGGCTGCATGCCGGAGACAACAATAGGTTTTTTCATAGAAAAATGATATTTTTCAATTGTTATTATTGTAGCAATTGCCTTTTCAATAAGCAAGCGGGCTGGTTTTTCTTCAGGGGTGGAGCCCAAGCGGTTTGACAATTACTGAAATTTCTTTATAATTAATATGATTCCCGTTTTAGTCTTTTTGCGGGGAGCTAATTAATAATTTTTTTAAAAAAAGAATGAACATTTCAACCTTGCGCCAGCTTTATAAAAAGCGCAGCGCGTGGGGACTCTTGGCAAGTATTGACTTGTCCGGATGCGACCATGACCTTATTCAATCGCCGGAGGCGATTAGAGATTTTGTTTGTCAAATGATCAGCGCGATCAAAATGAAAACCTACGGCCCGATGCATTTGGAACGGTTTGCCGAAGGCCATTTGGAGGGTTATTCAGTGATGCAGTTTATTGAAACTTCGTCATTGACTATCCACTTTGACCACATGATCGGCGATCGGGCGTTTATTGATATTTTCAGTTGCAAGTTTTTTGACCCGACCAAGGCCGAAAAATTCGCCCAGAAATATTTCAAGGCCAAAAAATCTAAAATGAAAATTTTGATGAGATATTAGGAGGCACTAAAAAATATCCCGAGTAATCGGGATATTTTTTAGATTCCGGCGGTCTTTATTTTTTTATCAGCCAGCGGCCCAACCAGTGTCCATTTGTCATTCTATTTCTAATCATTAATAGCGCCAGGGTGCCGACTAATGATAGGATTGACACGGCAATAAAGACCCACTTAAAGCCGATATAGTATGCCAGACTGCCGCCAATGGCGCCGGTGGCGGCCGAAGCCACATCAGTTAAAGTGTAATAGACTCCCAGCTCAGTTCCTTCTTTGCCCGGGTCTAAGTGGCGATGAAAGATGGCCATATAGGCCGGAAAGGTGGCGGCAGTCACTAGGCCGTTAATTGCTTGGATAAAGTAGAGCTGGGCGATATTTTGAACAAAAATATAGAAAATAGGAATAAGCGACATCACCATTGAACCCCAAAATAGTATCCAGAAATCGTCTCGTTCACCTTTGATGCGGTCAATTATAGTGGCCAAAGGAATTTGGGCCAAGCTTTTAGTCAATAAGAAAATAGTAATAGCAATCCCGGCGACTTGGACATTACTGTGGGGGAGATAGTCCGTGATAAATACGGCGAAAATTGGTGACAACAATCCGCTGCTGCCAATAATAATAAAATCGGAAATGGTCAGCCAGCGAATTACCGGATTGACGTTGATTAAAAAGCGGTTACGCCAATTTTGGCTTGAAGATGGGAGCATATGTTTGTGATTAATTTTTGGCGATTGGCAGTTGGCTAATGCCTTTTAAATTTAAAATTTCAAATTTAAAAATATAATAATTTGCCAGTTTAATATTTCCTGACTTTCCGACTTTATAGACTTTCGACTTGTTAGTTTTAAGTTTCCAATTTTTATTTCAGGCTTTATGGACTTTTCTAAACAGCTAATAAGCTAATAAGCTAATGACTATACCTCAATAATCACCGGCAGAATCATCGGTCGTTTTTCGGTTTTTTGATACAAGAATTTACCAATTTCGTTTCTGATCATATCCTTCAAATATTGCTCATCTGGCGCGGTCAACGGATTATTGTCTTTGAGCATTTTTTTTATTCGTTGGCGGGTCATTTCGATTAATTTTTTATTTTCTTTCATATAGACGAAACCGCGGGAAATAATGTCGGGGTTATGGATTAGGTCGCCGGTTCGGGCGTTAACAGTGGCAATCACCACCAACATGCCGTCCTCCGCCATCATTTGGCGGTCGCGCAACACCACATTATTGCTGTCGGTGATGCCCAGGCCATCGACAAAGACATAATCGGCCGGCACTCGGCGGTTGGTCAAATTACCGCTTCGCTTGTCGAATTCAATCACCTGACCGTTATCCGGAACAAAAATATTTTGCGGTTTAACGCCCACTTGCTTAGCCAGCTTGGCTGCTTCTTTGAGCATATAATGATTGGCGTAGGCCGGAATAAAATAATTCGGCCGAACCGTTTTGATCATATAAATAATATCCTCGCGATTGCCGTGGCCAGAGACATGGATATCCATAATATTGCCATGAATAACATTGTCGCATTGGCGATAAAGATTGTCCTTGAGCCGTTGGATAGTTCGTTCATTGCCGGGAATAATTGATGAAGATAGTATCACCGTGTCATTTTTTTTCAGCTTAAGATGGCGGTGCTGACCTTCGATTATTCGGGATAAGACAGCGTTGCCCTCGCCCTGGGCGCCGGTGCATAAAAAGACAATTTTGTTTTCCGGGTAATCGCTGACTTTTTCTGTTTTAATCAGAGTGTCCGGTCGGAACTTGATATAGCCGAGTTGTTTGGCGATGTCCACATTCATTTTCATGCTGTAGCCGTCAATCGCTACTTTTTTACCCAGTTTTTGAGCGCTTTCAATGATCCAACCGATTCTTTCGATTTGCGACGAGAAGGTGCCGATAATCACCCGACCGGGAGCATTAGCAATTAAGTCGGATAAGTTTTTTTTCATTTCTTCGCTGGAAGCGCTTGGGCGAACATCAATTGCTCCCAGGCTTTCCAACATTAGGACGGTTGGTTTGGGCAGACGGGCCAGATGGGAATAATCCAAAATCGGTTTGCCGCGTTTATCTTTTTCCATTGTCCAGTCGCCGGGATGGATTACAGTGGCAACCGGCGTTTTTAAGATTAGGCCCACCGCGTCAACAATGGAATGTTCAATTTGAAAAAAACCGACATCAAAAGCGCCCAGTCTCAAGCGGTCTTTTAAATTTTTGATAAGGATGGTTTTTAATTTCTTGGCACTGCCGTTTTTGTAGTCTTCTTGGCGGTGCTTGATCATAGCAATAGTCAAGTCGCGGCCAATAATTGGCGGGTTGCCTAATTTTTCCAACAAAATCGGAGCGGCGCCAATATGGTCAAGGTGACCATGAGAAAAGATGACACCGCGGATATTTTTTTCTTTACCCTTAAGATAATTAATATTGGGAATAATATAATCAATACCGGGCATATCTTCTTCGGGAAATTGGATGCCCATATCCAAAATAATAATATCTTGGTTGTATTCAAAGACGGTCATATTGCGACCGACTTCTTCACAGCCGCCCAGGGGAATGATTTTTAACTTGTCCTGGCTGTTATTGTCCGGTCGATTGGAACGGCCTGATTGGGACGAAGGGGATTTTTTGTTTGAGGATTTCCACCGGTGGGTGTTTTTTTGTTTATGATTAGTTTGACCGAGAGGCGGTTTGCCGCTCGGAGCTTTTTTTCTTGTTACCATGTTAGTTTGTTTTTGGTTAGTTTAATTAGTTTTTGGCGCTTGGGCGCCAGAGGCAAACGGTTTATTGGTTGGAGGAAGTGTTAACGGGTGCCGATGGAGGGAATTGAACCCTCATGGGCGAACGCCCACAGCGTCCTGAACGCTGCGTGTCTACCAAGTTCCACCACATCGGCAAATTGTAAATTATTTCCAAACGCGCCTGGTTTTTACGTACCATTCATTTAAGTTGGCGAATCGATCGGCCGGGACGGCAATACCCCAGGCATCAAAGCCCTTTATGTTTTTATCCACCGGGTAGGTATAAGTGGAGTTAAACAAAAAAATAGTGGGGAGTTCCTCGGCGATGATTTTTTGGAATTCGTTGTATTTTTTCTTTCTTTCTTCCCAGTTGTTAATTTTGCGGGCATCTTCCAGTAATTTATCCACGGTTTTATTGGAAAAAATTGCCAGATTTAAGCCGGGATATTCATTTTGCGCTGAGTGCCAGAAGGGAAGAGGATCAGGATCAGAGCCTAGATTTTCGCCAAACAATAGCGCTTGGTATTCGCGCGGATTAATAGTCTCTTGGAGAATTTTTGTTTCCCCGACAATTTTCAAAGTGGTTTTAAAGCCGATTTCGTCCCAAAAGTTTTTGATTAATTCGGCTGTTTCAATGTTTTTGGGCTGGTCAACGGTGGTTAGAGTTATTTCCAGATACCAGTTGCCCTTTTTTCTGACTGACTGGCTAACTCCGTCTTCAGTGGTCGTAGTAGTCAATTCCCAACCATTTTTTTCCAATAAGGCGATCGCCTCACCGGGATTGTAGGGATATTTTTTAATATCTTCCGGACTATCAATGCCGGGCAAATTGGGTTCATTAATGATTCGTCCCTCATTATTGTAGATATCTTCAATAATTTTTTGTTTGTTCACGGCTAAAGCCAAAGCCTGACGAATATAGTCGGATTTGAGCAGCTCGTTTTTGCGTTGATTGAAAAATATTGCCGTGTATTGCGGCTGGTCCAGATGGTGATAGACTAGATTTTTGTATTTGGTCAGTTCCGGTCCAAATTGTTTGGGCAAAGAAGCCAAGCCGTCGACTTCCTTACTCTTTAAACCTTCGACGGCCGAGTTGTAATCGGGATAAAATTTGAAAATAATTTTTTCCAGATAAGGTTTTTCACTGTAATAGTTTTCATTTCTGACCAGGGTATAAGATTTAATGAGGCCGTTCTGGTCTTTTTTAAAGCTATCAAATTTCCAAGGGCCGGTGCCGATCGGTTTTTTGTTTAGTTCGGTTAAATCAGCATTGGCCGGCGGAATACTATACCATAAGTTTTCCGGCAGAATGCCGAAAGTTAATAATCCAGCAAAAGGAGCAAAAGGCTCTTTTAGAGTAAAGGTTACTGTGTAGTCGTCGATTTTTTCCGCTACAATGCCGCGAAAACTTGGCGACAACGGGCTTTTGAATTGCGGGTCCTGGATGGAGGCGACGGTAAAAATAACATCATCAGCTCGGAATGGTTCGCCATTATGCCATTTAACATCCCGGCGCAAATGGAAAGTGTAAACCAGTTGATCAGCTGAGATTTCATAGCTTTCTGCCAGATCCGGGATGAGTTGTCGATTTTTATTGTATTTTAATAATCCGGAAAATACCAAGCGGGCGATATCAACATCCACGTCATTGGTCTTGGCGAGGATTGGATTAATGAATTGGGGCGACCCGATCATGCCCTCAAGGTATTGGCCGCCCGATTTTGGTACGGCAATGGTGGCCAGGAGGTATAAATTGATCATCAGGCCGATTAAGCAAACAACAATTATCGCCGACAGGACTTGGAACTGGATTTTTTCTTGGCGACTCAAAATTTTCGGTAAGTATTTGATTTGTTTCCAGGAAGGAATTTTTTTCTTATTTAAAGAAGTCACCAGATATTTGTCCAATTCATGCTGGCGTTTAAACTTTTTAAGTTTTTTGTTTTGACGAGAAAAAGAGTTGGTGAGGTTTTTCCCCCAGACAGATAATAGTTTCACTGTAGATTATTATTTCCCCGTAATTTAAGGGAAAAGAGTTAACTGATTAAATGAGAATGTTAATAAAAGCAGTGATGAAGAAGATGATAGCTAAAATAATGGTAGCATAAAAAATCATTTTTTCAAAGCTGCGTCGGGTGCGATAAACATTGCTTTCTCCGCCAAAGGCGGCGCCCAATCCTGAACCCCGGTTTTGTAATAAAATCGCCACAATTAGGGCGGTAGCGGCGACAATTTGAATGATGTCAATAATCATATGTGGTGGTTTAATCAATTATTGTCATTCTAGCACATTTGACAGGGAAAGTCAAGAATTAATGGTAATGTGCACATACATATGGCGGTTTTTGAGGAAATATGGCACGATATGCTAATATGTGTACAAGATTACCAAAAGACGCTCTGGAAGAGCGCCTAAGAT